>Ga0075011_10000047_pt1 | contig 56364 bp, 50 predicted proteins | sample TARM_MetaG_T_14_FD_72354 | JGI IMG/M metagenome (GOLD analysis project Ga0075011, IMG submission 72354) | Freshwater microbial communities from Pennsylvania, USA, analyzing microbe dynamics in response to fracking - TARM_MetaG_T_14 | ecosystem: Environmental > Aquatic > Freshwater > River...
TGTAGCAAAAATTGTTACATCAATTGTATTAGAATGTTGCGAGCCGTATAGTGGCACTGAAAATTTTGGTGAACACCTTATAAATAAAAGGCTAGAAACTGTATTTCAGTATTGCATTCTGTCTTTGTTGTTAACGGAATTATTACATTTAACTGCGCGATATCGGGCTTTTTATGTTAAAATAATGTTAACTTTTGTGGGTTTTACAACCAAAATTCATTTATAACTATAAATGCTCAATGGAGCTGAGTGAGCAAGCCCGTGAAAGAAAGAAAGTCAAGACCTGTTAATTTAGATTTACAGACCATTCACTTTCCGATCAGTGCGATTGCATCCATCCTACACCGAGTGTCTGGGGTGATGATGTTCGTTGCGGTCGGAATTTTGCTGTGGTTACTCTCCCTCTCGTTAAGTTCTCCGGTAGGTTTTATGGAAGCCAGCAACATTGTGAATGGCTTTTTCGCAAAATTTATTTTATGGGGAATTTTAACAGCGCTGTCTTACCACATTGCAGGTGGTATACGCCATTTGCTGATGGACCTGGGCCACTTTGAAGAGTTGGAGTCAGGGGCTATGAGTGCCAAAGTCGCCTTCATCGCAACAGCAGTGCTTTCAGTTTTAGCGGGAGTATTGGTATGGTAAAACATGTTTCTTCTTTTGGTCGTAACGGAGTGCATGATTATCTGCTGATCCGTGCTTCTGCGATCATTATGACTCTTTATACTATCTACCTAGTCAGCTTCTGTGCTTTCTCTGGTGATATCTCCTATGTTTCATGGACACAGTTTTTTGGTGGAACCTTTACCAAAGTCTTCACAATGCTGGCGTTAGTCTCTGTCCTTATCCATGGTTGGATCGGTTTATGGCAAGTATTAACGGATTACATTAAGTGTTCTAAATTGCGTGGTGGCCTGCAATTGGTCGTTATCGCAGTGCTCTTTGGATACTTCTTCTCTGGCTTATTTGTATTGTGGGGTGCGTAAGTGACTATTCCAGTTCGTGAATTTGATGCCGTAGTGATCGGCGCTGGTGGTGCTGGCATGCGTGCAGCACTGCAAATTTCAGAGCAAGGTTTATCCTGTGCTCTGCTTTCTAAAGTTTTTCCAACACGTTCTCACACGGTTTCGGCTCAAGGTGGTATTACCGTTGCGTTAGGCAACGCGCATGAGGACCACTGGGAACAACATATGTATGACACGGTGAAGGGCTCCGACTATATCGGTGACCAAGATGCTATCGAGTACATGTGTAAGAATGGTCCAGAGTCGGTGATTGAACTAGAGAAAATGGGTTTGCCTTTTTCTCGTTTTGACAATGGCACCATTTATCAGCGCCCATTTGGTGGGCAATCCAAAAACTTTGGCGGTGAACAAGCGGCTCGAACCGCTGCTGCCGCTGACCGTACTGGTCACGCACTACTTCATACCTTGTATCAACAAAACATTAAATATAAGACCACTATTTTCTCTGAGTGGTACGCACTTGATTTAGTGAAAAATGAAGAGGGTGCAGTACTTGGCTGTACCGCCTTGTGTATGGAAACAGGCGAAGTTTGTTATTTCAAATCTAAAGCCACAGTATTAGCGACTGGCGGAGCTGGCCGTATCTATGCTTCAACCACCAACGCGCACATCAATACGGGTGATGGCGTGGGCATGGCTATCCGCGCTGGCGTCCCGATGCAAGATATCGAAATGTGGCAATTCCACCCAACAGGGATTGCTGGTGCTGGCGTTCTTGTGACGGAAGGGTGTCGTGGTGAAGGTGGTTATCTTTTAAATAAAGATGGCGAACGTTTCATGGAACGTTATGCACCAAACGCGAAGGATTTGGCTGGTCGCGATGTAGTAGCCCGCTCAATGATGATTGAGATCCGTGAAGGTCGTGGTTGCGATGGTCCATGGGGTCCACACATCAAGCTTAAACTGGATCACCTTGGCAAAGAAACTCTGGAATCTCGTCTGCCGGGCGTATGTGAGTTGTCACGTACGTTTGCTCACGTCGATCCAGTTAAAGAACCGATTCCAGTGATCCCAACCTGCCACTACATGATGGGAGGAGTACCGACTCAAGTTTCAGGTCAGGCGATTAAGCAAGATGCTAAAGGTGCTGATGTGGAAGTTCAAGGTTTGTTTGCGTGTGGTGAAATTGCATCAGTATCGGTGCATGGCGCGAACCGTTTGGGTGGTAACTCTCTACTGGATTTAGTGGTCTTTGGCCGAGCAACAGGCTTGCATTTGGGCGAAACGTTGAAAAAGCAAGCGGACGCAAAACCTGCCACAGAAGCGGACATTGAAAAATCGCTAGAACGTTACAACCGCTGGGAAAACAGTACAGGTGGTGAAGATCCCGCGCAAATTCGTAAAGATCTGCAACGTTGTATGCAAAATAACTTCTCGGTGTTCCGTGAAGGTGAAGCGATGGCTAAAGGTCTTGAAGAGCTTAAAGTGATTCGTGAACGTTTGAAGAACGCACATCTTTCAGACAAGTCAACCGAGTTCAACACTCAACGGATCGAGTGTTTAGAGCTGGAAAACTTGATGGAAACAGCATTTGCTACCGCGGTTGCTGCAAATTATCGTACCGAAAGCCGTGGAGCCCACGCTCGCTTTGACTATCCTGAACGCGATGATGCTAATTGGTTATGCCATTCAATTTACAACCCTGAGACTGAAAGCATGTCGAAGCGTAGCGTAAATATGGAACCAATTTATCGTGAAGCGTTTCCGCCTAAAGCGCGCACATACTAAGGAGAAGGCACTATTATGAAATTGAAATTCTCTTTGTATCGCTATAATCCGGATGTCGATCAAAAGCCTTACATGAAGGATTATCTGCTTGAAGTCGAAGAGGGCTCTGACATGATGTTGTTGGATGCACTCATTTTGCTGAAAGAGCAAGATCCTACCATTGCTTTTCGTCGCTCGTGCCGTGAAGGAGTGTGTGGATCTGACGGTTTGAACATGAACGGTAAAAATGGATTAGCGTGTATCACTCCATTATCCGCGCTTTTGGCCAAAGGCACGATTGTTATTCGACCTCTGCCGGGGCTACCAGTCGTCCGTGATTTAATTGTCGATATGGCCCAGTTTTATGAAAATTACGAGAAGGTTAAACCTTACCTTGTGACTGACGGAAACTTGCCTCCGGCTCGTGAGAACTTGCAATCACCAGAAGAGCGAGCGCATTTAGACGGTTTATATGAGTGCATTATGTGCGCTTGCTGCACAACTTCATGCCCTTCTTTCTGGTGGAACCCGGATAAGTTTATCGGCCCAGCAGGTTTGTTGGCGGCTTATCGTTGGCTAATTGACAGCCGAGATACCGCAACAGATGAACGTTTATCTAATCTTGATGATGCTTTTAGCGTTTTTCGTTGCCATGGCATCATGAATTGTGTAAGTGTTTGTCCTAAGGGATTAAATCCGACGAAAGCCATTGGACATATCAAATCAATGCTTGTGAACCGTTCGGTTTAAAATGAATAAAAATTGCAGGTCTTCGGACCTGCCTTTTATAGCTCGGCATAGACCGAAGCAAACGTGAAAACTACTGGTTAAGGGAAAATATGCACAACGGCGTGATGAAGGCATGGCTCGAGTCTTCACACTTGGCTGGCGCCAATGCAACTTACGTAGAGGACCTCTACGAACTGTATCTAAGTGATCCTGATCTGGTAAGTGAGGAGTGGAAACGTGTTTTTGATGGCTTGCCTGCGCAAGCTGACAATGTGGTTGAACAGCCACATTCACGTGTCCGTGACTACTTCCGACGACTCGCGAAAGAAACAAAGCATTACAATGTCCAAGTTAGTGATCCAGATGTCGATGCTAAGCAAGTAAGAGTCTTGCAGCTGATTAATGCTTACCGTTTTCGCGGTCATGAAGCGGCTCAACTCGACCCCCTAGGTTTATGGCAACGCCCATTAGTGGCAGAATTAGACCCAGCGTTCCACAATCTTAACGAAGGTGACTTCGAAGAAACTTTCAATGTCGGCTCTTTTGCTATCGGGCAAGAGACAATGAAATTGAAAGACATTTATCAAGCCCTCAACAAAACCTATTGCGGTTCCATCGGTGCAGAATACATGCACATTATCGACACTGAACAAAAGCGTTGGATACAACAACGTCTTGAATCAGTCGTTGGTCAACCTTCTTTCAGCAAAGAAGAAAAACGAATTTTCCTCGAAGAATTGACAGCCGCAGAAGGACTTGAGCGTTATTTAGGCGCGAAATTCCCCGGTGCTAAGCGTTTTTCTTTGGAAGGTGGTGACGCGCTCATCCCAATGATGAAAGAGTTGATCCGTCATGCTGGTAGCACAGGTATGCGTGAAGTTGTGATTGGTATGGCGCACCGTGGTCGTCTTAACATGCTCGTCAACGTCTTAGGTAAAAAACCTCAAGATCTGTTCGACGAGTTTGCGGGTAAGCATGGTGAAAGCTGGGGAACGGGTGATGTTAAATATCACCAAGGTTTCTCTGCTGACTTTGCGACACCCGGCGGTGATGTGCATCTAGCCTTAGCATTTAACCCTTCGCATCTTGAAATTGTTAACCCAGTCGTGATTGGTTCAGTTCGTGCTCGGCAAGATCGATTGGGAGATGAAGACGGTTCGACAGTGCTACCTATTTCGATTCATGGTGACTCTGCTATCGCTGGCCAAGGTGTCGTTGCCGAGACATTTAACATGTCTCAAGCGCGTGGTTATTGCGTGGGAGGGACGGTACGTATTGTTATTAACAACCAAGTTGGTTTTACCACGTCAAACCCTCGTGATACACGCTCGACTATGTATTGTACTGACATCGCTAAGATGGTTCAGGCACCCATTTTTCACGTCAATTCTGATGATCCAGAAGCAGTTGCTTTCGTCACCCGCATTGCACTCGATTATCGTAATGAATTTAAGCGTGATGTCGTCATTGATCTGGTTTGTTATCGCCGTCACGGCCATAACGAAGCCGACGAGCCAAACGCAACTCAACCGCTGATGTATCAAAAGATCAAAAAGCATCCTACACCGCGTAAGCTTTATGCCGATGTTTTGATAGAGCGTGGTGAGTTTGATATCGAGATTGCCACACAGTTAGTCAACGAATATCGTGATGCTCTGGATCATGGTGAAGTCGTGGTGAAAGAGTGGCGTCCAATGGCACTGCATTCTGTTGATTGGTCACCGTATATTGGCCATGAATGGGATATGCCATGGAATAATAAAGTTGACCTTGAGCGTTTAAAAGAGCTGGGTAACCGAATTTGTCAGTATCCAGAAAGCCATAAACTGCAAAGTCGTGTGGATAAAATCTATACCGACCGACAAGCGATGGTTAATGGAGAGAAGCTTCTCGATTGGGGTATGGCTGAAACGCTGGCTTATGCAACCTTAGTTGATGATGGAAAGCGAATCCGCATTTCGGGGCAAGACTCTGGGCGTGGAACCTTCTTCCACCGTCACTCGGTATTGCATAACCAAAGTGACGCAAGTACCTATATTCCATTGGCGAATATCCATGATAAACAGGGTCCTTTTGAAGTATTGGATTCGGTTTTGTCGGAAGAAGCAGTGCTAGCTTTTGAATATGGCTACGCGACAGCGGAGCCGAGTGGTTTGACGATTTGGGAAGCTCAGTTTGGTGATTTCGCCAATGGAGCTCAAGTTGTGATTGACCAGTTCATCTCTTCCGGTGAACAAAAATGGGCGCGTTTGTGTGGTTTAACCATGCTGCTACCTCATGGTTATGAAGGACAAGGCCCGGAACACTCATCAGCACGCCTAGAGCGTTATTTGCAACTGTGTGCCGAACAAAACATGCAAGTGGTGGTTCCCTCTACGCCAGCGCAGGTATACCACATGCTGCGTCGTCAGGTTGTTCGTCCAATGCGTCGACCATTGATCGTTATGTCACCAAAATCGTTGCTGCGTCACCCACTATGTATCTCAACACTGGAAGACTTGGCTGACGGATCGTTTTTGCCGGCTATCGGCGAAGTTGACGATCTCAACCCAGCGAATGTCAAACGTGTTGTGTTCTGCTCTGGTAAGGTTTACTACGACCTGCTTGAACAGCGCCGCAATAACGAACAAGGTGATGTTGCTATCGTCCGTATTGAACAGCTATATCCATTCCCGAAAGAAGAAGTGGAAGCGGCTATCGCTCAATACACTAATGTTGTTGACTATGTATGGTGCCAAGAAGAGCCTCAAAACCAAGGTGCTTGGTACAGTAGCCAACATAACTTCCGTTCTGCCATTCCAGCCGGTGCTGATCTGAAATACGCAGGTCGCCCTGCATCAGCATCACCAGCCGTTGGTTATATGTCGGTACACTTGAAACAACAAAAAGCGTTGGTTGAAGACGCTCTGACCCTAGCTTAACGAACTAGAAGTAAAAGGAAGACACAGATTATGACAATTGAAATTCTGGTTCCAGATCTACCTGAATCAGTGGCTGATGCAACAGTCGCGACATGGCATAAAAAGCCAGGTGAAGCCGTCGCTCGTGATGAAGTACTCGTTGAGATTGAAACTGATAAAGTAATTCTTGAAGTGCCAGCGCCTGAGGCGGGTGTTCTCGAAGCCATTATCGAGCAAGAAGGTGCGACGGTGCTTTCGAAACAGTTATTGGCGAAATTGAAACCCGGTGCCGTTGCAGGTGAACCGACGAAAGATACCACCAACGATACAGAGCCGTCTCCTGATAAACGCCACAAAGCCACACTGACAGACGAAACGAATGATGCGCTTAGCCCTGCGGTACGCCGTTTACTCGCCGAGCATGGTTTGGAAGCAAGCCAAGTGAAAGGCTCTGGTGTGGGTGGACGTATCACGCGTGAAGATATTGATGCTCATCTAGCGGCTGCAAAATCAGCGTCAGCAGTTGCTTCAAGTCAACCTGAGCCTGTCGTTGCGATGGCGCGCAGTGAAAAACGTGTACCGATGACGCGTTTGCGTAAACGTGTTGCGGAGCGTCTGCTTGAGGCAAAAAATAGCACGGCGATGTTGACGACGTTTAATGAAGTTAACATGAAGCCTATCATGGATCTGCGTAAGCAATATCAAGGTCTGTTTGAAGAGAAACACGGTATTCGTTTAGGCTTTATGTCTTTCTACGTAAAAGCGGTAACAGAAGCGTTAAAACGTTACCCAGAAGTGAATGCATCTATTGATGGCCAAGATATTGTGTATCACAGCTATTTTGATATTAGCATGGCAGTTTCAACGCCTCGTGGCTTAGTGACTCCGGTTCTTAAAGATTGCGATACGCTAAGCCTTGCCGAAATTGAGAAGGGCATCAAAGAGCTTGCACTCAAAGGAAGAGATGGCAAATTGACGGTTGAAGAACTGACTGGCGGTAATTTCACGATTACGAATGGCGGTGTGTTTGGATCGTTAATGTCAACACCGATCATCAATCCGCCACAAGCGGCCATATTGGGCATGCACAAAATCCAAGACCGCCCAATGGCTGTGGATGGCAAAGTAGAAATTTTACCAATGATGTACCTAGCACTTTCTTACGACCACCGTTTGGTGGATGGCCGTGAGTCAGTTGGTTTCCTTGTGACAGTAAAAGAGCTACTTGAAGATCCAGCACGTCTGCTACTGGACGTGTAGCCTCACTGAACGTTGTTCAGTGAATTTAAGGCTAGGCAGGCTCACGTCTAGCCTTCATTTAAGCAAAAGGCTACAAGCTATCCTCTTGGATAAATTGCAGCCGCTTAATTTGAGAAGCACCCTACAGATATATGGCGCAGCATAGCTGCCGCTTTATGGAAATAATAAATCCCCTAAGGGATAAACAAACGGAAGAACATAATGAATTTGCATGAATATCAAGCCAAACAGCTGTTTGCAGAATTCGGTTTGCCTGTACCGGAAGGTTATGCCTGTGATACTCCACAAGAAGCTTTTGAAGCGGCGGGTCGGATTAGCACAGCGAAGAAAGTTGTTAAGTGTCAAGTGCATGCAGGTGGTCGCGGTAAAGCGGGTGGCGTTGAGTTGCACGACACTAAAGATGGTGTCAAAGAGTTTGCTCAAAAATGGCTAGGTAAAAATCTGGTTACTTATCAAACGGACGCAAATGGTCAGCCAGTATCAAAAATTTTGGTTGAAGAAGCCTCTAATATCGCGAATGAGCTTTACTTAGGCGCTGTTGTTGACCGTGCGACTCGTCGTGTCGTGTTCATGGCCTCAACAGAAGGCGGCGTGGAAATTGAAAAAGTAGCGGAGGAGACTCCGGAGCTGATTCATAAAGCCGCGATTGATCCTTTGGTTGGTCCGCAAGCCTATCAAGGCCGCGAACTTGCTTTCAAACTTGGCTTGGAAGGTGACCAAATTAAGCAATTTGTGAAGATCTTTCTAGGTCTTGGCGCTATGTTTACCCAGTATGATCTTGCATTGCTAGAAATCAACCCATTAGTTGTCACCGCTGAAGGGAACTTGTTGTGCCTTGATGGCAAGATCAACATCGACTCAAACGCACTTTATCGTCAACCTAAACTTCGCGAAATGCACGATCTCTCACAAGAAGATGAGCGCGAAGCTCATGCTGCTCAGTGGGAACTGAACTATGTTGCTCTTGATGGTAATGTTGGCTGCATGGTGAACGGTGCTGGCCTTGCAATGGGCACTATGGATATTGTTAACCTTCATGGCGGAAAACCTGCAAACTTCCTTGATGTTGGTGGTGGCGCAACCAAAGAGCGTGTTGCTGAAGCGTTCAAAATCATTTTGTCTGATCACAACGTGAAAGCCGTATTGGTTAATATTTTCGGTGGTATCGTACGTTGCGATATGATTGCAGAAGGCATTATCGGTGCGGTGAAAGAAGTTGGTGTAACGGTTCCCGTAGTCGTGCGTTTGGAAGGTACAAATGCGGAATTAGGACGCGGAGTACTTGCAAATTCTGGTCTTGATATCATTGCAGCTGAGTCGTTAACGGACGCAGCTCAGAAAGTTGTTGCTGCGGCGGAGGGTAAATAATGTCGGTACTTATTAATAAAGACACCAAAGTAATCTGCCAAGGTTTCACTGGTGGTCAGGGAACTTTCCACTCCGAACAGGCGATTGCCTACGGTACACAAATGGTCGGTGGGGTTTCTCCGGGTAAAGGTGGTCAAACTCACCTTGGTCTGCCTGTATTTAATACGGTGCGTGACGCAGTGAAAGCAACGGGTGCAACGGCAACCGTTATTTATGTACCTGCACCATTTTGTAAAGACGCTATTTTAGAAGCAATTGACGCTGGTATTGAACTTATTGTGACGATCACTGAAGGTATACCGACTACCGATATGATTGACGTAAAAGTGAAGCTCGAAGAGACTGGTGTGCGTATGATTGGCCCGAACTGTCCGGGTGTGATTACACCTGATGCGTGTAAGATCGGCATCATGCCAGGCCACATTCATAAGAAAGGAAAAGTGGGTATTGTTTCACGTTCAGGAACGCTAACTTATGAAGCTGTTAAGCAAACAACAGATGAGGGCTTTGGTCAGTCAACGTGTGTTGGTATCGGCGGTGACCCAATCCCAGGCTCTAACTTCATTGATATCTTGAAACTATTCCAAGACGATCCTGAAACTGAAGCGATTGTGATGATTGGCGAGATCGGCGGTACAGCCGAAGAAGAAGCCGCAGCATTCATTAAAGAGAATGTCACGAAACCGGTGGTGTCTTATATTGCTGGTGTGACAGCGCCTCCGGGTAAACGGATGGGCCATGCTGGCGCTATCATTTCTGGTGGTAAAGGGACAGCTGATGAGAAATTTGCAGCGCTTGAAGCCGCAGGTGTTAAAACCGTCAAAAGCCTTGCTGATATCGGAAAAGCATTGCGTGAAGTGACGGGTTGGTAATCACGCCTCCCTCAGTTTGAAGACAAACCCCGAACCTTGTTTCGGGGTTTTTACTTTAGATTCAATAGGTTTTGATACTAGCGTTTTACAAGTTGACTGCACATAAACATCGTTGTAGCTGTCACGACAACCGAAGGGCCTGCAGGTGTGTCAAAATGCCACGAGAGGATTAGCCCGCCCAGCACAGCTAAAGCGCCAACCAAAGAAGCCAATATTGCCATTTGCTCTGGGGTTTTTGTGAGTCGCCTAGCGGTCGCCGCGGGAATAATCAGCAGCGATGTCATAATCAGAGCACCAACAAATTTCATTCCTAGTGCAATCACCACCCCAATCAATAGCATCAGCAGCAAACGCATTAAATCAACGTTTATGCCCTCAACAAACGCAAGTTCTTCGTTCACTGTAGTTGAAAGTAATGGACGCCAAAAAAGAAATAGCAGTGCACTTACTGCAATTGCTCCTCCCCAAATGAAGGCTAAATCAGTAAAACTTACCGCCAATAAATCGCCAAAGAGATAGCTCATTAAATCTATGCGAACGTTATCAAGGAAGCTTACTGCAATGAGACCAATGGATAACGAGCTGTGAGCGAGAATGCCGAGCAAAGTGTCTGTCGCCACAAGCTGCTGTTTCTGCATAGTAACCAAAATGATTGCAAGCCCAAGACAGCAAACGAGCAACGCAAGATAAAGGTTGATATCAAGCAAAAAGCCTAGCGCCAATCCCATCAGCGAGGCGTGTGCGAGGGTATCGCCAAAATAAGCCATTTTTCGCCAAACCACGAATGACCCAAGGGGACCTGCGATAACGGCAATACCAAGGCCTGCTAATATTGATGGAAGAAGAAATTCAATCATGATGGTGACCGTGTGAATGATTTGAACAGCAAGTTGCATCTCCTTTCACAGGTTGGCCTGCTAAGTCGTGATGATGCTGATGTTTGTGATGGTAAAAAGCTAAGGCTTCGCGATTGCGCGTACCAAATAATGCGATATAGCTTGGGTGTTGAGTAATCGTTGCCGGTGAACCGAAACAGCAAACATGGTGATGAAGACAGATAACATCATCCGTTTTTGCCATCACCAGATGCAAATCGTGAGAGACCATGAAGACACCACAGCCGAAACGATGTCGTATGGCATCGATAAGATCATACAGATCAATTTGCCCTTGCACGTCAACACCTTGAGCTGGTTCATCAAGAATTAGAATATCTGGGCGCTGTAGCAATGCACGGGCGATAAGAATCCGTTGTGTTTCACCACCGGACAGCTTATGCATATCATAATCAAGAAGATGCTCGGCCCCGACTAGTCTGAGTGCGTCTAGCAACTCTTGTTGACTAAAACGTCCAGCCAAACTTAAAAATCGTTTAACGGGGAGTGGTAACGCGTCATTAAGTTTTAACTTTTGAGGAACATAACCAATTTTAAGGTTTTTTACGCGCGTCATCGTTCCGCTATGGACGGGCTGTAGCCCGAGCAATACTTTAACGAGCGTCGACTTGCCCGCACCATTAGGACCTATCAGTGTGGTAATCTTCCCTTTTTCTAGGTTGATACTGACATTGTCCAAAACACGGCGGTTGTTGAATTCGACACAAATGCCTTGCAGCTGAATTAAGTTGGACATGAATGGAACTTATTTGCAATTCGGAAGTGTTATAATGTAACATTTCGTTCCCTTTAACGCTATATACCGAATGGAAAAACCATCATGTTGCGTCAGATTATGCTCCTTCTTTGCTTAATAACATTATCGCCTTTGGCGTGGTCTACGGTCATTTTGACCAGCATTAAGCCGATTCAGATGATTACATATGAATTGACTCTCGATGTGAATGAACCAGAAGTACTACTGGGGGCAAATACCTCACCGCATGACTATGCGTTGCGCCCTTCTGATGTTAAAAAAATCAGAGCGGCGGATTTAGTGATTTGGTATGGAAAAGACCTTGAGCCATTCTTAAGTAAGACATTAGCGAGTCACCACAACGTTTTGACCATCAGCCAAATTGATGGCCTGACACTGAGAGAGCTCAGTGGCGAACAACACGATCATGATGGGCATCACCATGGTATGTATGACCCACATTTTTGGCTTGGAACAGATCAAGCCAAGCAAGTGGCAGCGGCGATTACCGCAAGTTTAGTGAAAAGTGATAGCGCTAATGCCGAGCAGTATAAAGTAAACTTAGTCCGCTTTTTGGCTCAATTAGACTCGACTCATCAAGCAATCATGCAGAAGATGAGCAAAATTAGTGATAAAGGATATTATGTTTTTCATGATGCATACGGTTATTTTGAACAGCAATATCATTTGAATAACCTCGGCCATTTTACCGTTAGTCCTGATAGAAAACCGGGGGCTAAAACGCTCATCACCATTAAAAATTCCATTATTAATAATGAAGCAAAGTGTGTCTTTTCAGAACCTCAGTTTACTCCTGCAGTAATTGATACTGTGACTCGTGGCACTAAGGTTAAAACGGGAGTACTTGATCCATTAGGCGCAGATATCAAAGTGAAAAGTGGCAGCTATTTTGAGCTGTTAAATCAGCTGAGCAACAACTTTTACACTTGTTTGTCTCAATAGATGTACGCTGTATTGTATGTTGTACGATCTGCACTGAAATCTAGGATAAAGATTCACAGATTGTCGCTTTCTTAGCTTCAAAAAGCCTTATCTTTGGTTAGAATGTTTTGATAATTATCGCCACGAAAAAACAGTTTGCAATTTGGCGTGCTATTGATTGAGGCTCTGTCTGTTGAAAGGAAAGAACGACTATTTTAAACCTTTGCTCTGGATCTTGGGTTTTCTGACGCTTTTATTAGCGCAGGGGACACAAGCTCTAGACAAAGCACCTTCCATCTTCTATCCATTGCCAGCTCAGGCTCAAGGGAAAATTTTTGCCGCACAAAATTTGTTTTTAGGTGAAGAAGGGGGAATTTGGATACACGATGTCCATGGCAAAGTGGTTTTCTTTGATGGACAAAACATCCTTCCCCGGCGTGGCTCAGTGCTTTCACAAGAGAGCGAAAATATTACCTATCTTAATAACGCTTTTTGGACGTTCATTGATAATGAACTTTATCGAACTTATCCCGCACAAGATCGCGAATTAGTATTTAGCTTAACGCCTGGAATCATCATAAAAAAAATAGGTTCGTCAGGTAATTTCATCTGGTTAGCCGATGAGACGCACTTTTATACATACCATGCGCAAACCCACAAGTTAGTTACTTATTCTTTTAAAGAAATGTATCAATTAAATCAAGCTAGTCGATTGATCGTTAATGATGCGAAGTTTGTGCTTTCTAAATGGGTATTAGCCACTAATGCTGGAGTCTATCTGTCAGATGGAGAGAGTTTTTCTCACGTGCTCAGCTCTGGTAAAAACTTCATTGAGAAACTCTATTTTTCCGAGAAACGTAGAGAACTTGTGATTGGAACGCTCAATGGTGGGCTGATTATTGATGTCGAGGACCCAAAGCGCCAACAAAAGTTGGTTGGAGATTCCCATGTATTATCTGTTGCTGAGACAGATCAAGAGTATTGGATTGGTACTGAAGATGGATTATTTGTTCATTCGTTTTTGACAGGTAAAACCGTCAAGTTAGAAAGTAATGACCAAGACAATAATGGGTTACCAGGCAATAAAATTTATTCATTGGTCAATGACTTACAAGGTGGGATTTGGATCGCAACGGATAAAGGTGTTCGTTACTTTTCTTTGTTTGGACAAAAATTTAAGCGCCATTCCATTGCACAGCTCAACAATAATCCCATAACAAAAATTGTGACAAGGTCAGATAATAAAGGGTATTTGTTTTTAACTCGACAAGGGTTGTACCAAGTCGATGCTGAAGATTGGCAAGAGCCTAAACTTATTTTCCCTGGAGAAGTGCATGATGTCGCTCAAATAGATGATCATTCTCTATGGATAGCTACACATACAGGCATCGTTATTTATCACTTGCAGACAAAAAAGATGATAGAAACGAGCGTTTTACCTCTGAAGCTGCGTTCGAATGATACTAAACACCTTGAATTTGATCATGAAGGACTGTTGTGGGGAGCAACAGGTAACCATTTGTGGTCATATCAGTTGGCCGATAACTCGCTAACCGATTTCGGTTCTGAATGGTTTGTTGATGCATTTTTGCCTGCAAAAATAATAAAACTTAAGTCAACTCGGCGAGGGGTATTTATCGGCACTGACCATGGTGTTTATCTTTTTGACAAAGGCAAAATTGTTTTTCTCCGAGCGACTAGTCATTATGGACAAAGCATTGATATATTTGAGAGTAGCAAGGGCGATGTTTGGTTTGCTAGTGCTTATGGTGTCTTTGTTTTGGCACATGATCGTAGTGATATTCGATCTATTGATATGGTTGAAGAGAATATTAGCCCCAAATGTTTAACTGAAACGGGCAACGGTATTTGGCTGACTTCCTCACAAGGAATCTCGCTCTACAATCCTATGGGTGAGATGGTAAAGCATTTTGGTGATCCACACGGATTGATGAATAATGAATTTAAAAGTGGAGTTTGCGAATCAAGTATTATCAATAACCAACAGCAGTTGCTGCTAGGTTCCCGTTTTGGCTTAGTGACAGCATGGTCCTCTGAACTCACGGTTGCTACCTCTCCTAATACCAATATTATCTTTAGCCAAGTGAATGTCGATCACATTCCTGTCATGTTCGGTCGTGGTCGTTTTCAGACACTAGAACTGGAATATGGAAGTTCGATAAGCTTTTTGTTTGGTGCATTGCCAGAATCGAGAGCCTTATCATTGGAGTATCGTATTGCAGGGGATAAGGAGTGGCAGAGATTAGAAAGCGCTCAGTTGACTCTTGATCACCTATTACCTGGACACTATCGTTTGCTGGTGAGAAATTACAGTCCAAATCCGCAAAACAGTATGATAAACAGTCTATCATTTATTGTGGATAACCCGTGGTATTGGTCTTCATGGGCTATTGTTCTTTACCTTTGCCTTTCTATAGGCCTTATTGCTTTTGCTTCATGGTGGCGTTCTCGTTGGGTTACCAAAGTAAACCGAAAGTTAAAAGCTCAGGTGGCCTTGAAAACGGATCAACTACGGCATCAAAGCAAAATTGTTTTGACTAATAACCAACAGTTGCGCAAGCAATTACAAATTCGCCATATCGTTGTTGAACAGATGTTAGATTCTATTACTCCTACATTAAATCAGCTGATTTATCGCTCCCAACTCCATCAACTCGCGCGACTTGAGTCTTTAGCTTTAAAAGTAAAACGTGAACTGGCGTTACTTCGTAACGTAAGAAATGATAAAACAGCGACTCAGTTGCTCTACGACCTATCGATCATCTTGAACTCTTGTGTGGACGGATGGCGTGAAGAGTTCGCGAAAGCGAATATTTCGTTGGCGGTGAACAATGAGCTTAAACAAGCTTATATTGAATCTGCCCATTTTAACCTAGACATCATTTTCAATACGCTACTGTCTGATGCGGTAAAACGTCTTTATAGAAATCAAGAGCTACAAATTCATTGTTATGAAAGGGAGAAAAGACTGTTTATTGTGATGATTGATTGTGGCGATCAGGTGCAATCCATCAATAGTGATAAGCGTATCTCTGGTTTTGAACTAGAGGAAATGCAACTGTTAGTACAGCGCAGTGGTGGGGAAATACATATTTTTTCATCGCCAGAACGAAATTTAGTTGAGCTTTCTTGGCCATCAGTAGAGCTTGTGAGTGATGCACCTGAAATGATCGTTGTAGAGGAGCATTCAGAGGACAAGTTTATTGATGTAACGGAAAAAGAGTGGCTTAAAAAAGTCGAAAAATTGGTACACAATTACTATTCAGATCCTGAATTTAGTACCTCTAGTGCGGCCAAATCACTCTTCGTATCGGAACGTAGTTTGCAGCGTCGTTTTAAAGCGATCACCAATAAAACATTCAAAGAGTATCTAAATGAGATCCGCTTAGAGAAAGCGTGCCAATATTTGCTCGCAGGAGGAAAAGTCGCCCAAGTCGCTTTTGATTGTGGGTTTAATGATCCGTCTTATTTCAGCCAAAGATTTAAACATCACTTTGGTTTATCGCCAACCCAATTTGTTGATGATAACGAGTAATACCGCCCCTGATAATAGTGATAACTTTCCCACTTGAAGTTGCAGCGATGTTAGCGACATTCAGTCACCCTAATCATAAAGCTTATTCAGGTGTGTGGATATGAGCTCAATTTCCGCCGACCTGCAATCAAGCTGTATCTCCCTTCTTGATTAGATTGGCTGCTGTGTTAGCTACACATATTTGTCTATGCTTGCGTAGATACACTCATTAATACTCAAAGTCGTAATATCAATTTATTTTGGGAATAGCACTTACTCAATAAACAGGCTGGGTAGGTGATTGTGTTGCGGTAAAGATGAGATGAGTAGAAAAAAAATATCGTGGTATAGCCGGGGGGACTATACCACGGGTGTCAATGACACCTTCGCTTGCTGCCGGAGTGATACGAGTAACACCCGTACCACCTCTGGAATTTGTATCTAAGGAGTAATTCCTTTCGATGGATTTACTATATGGCAAAGGACTTATTTCATTTATAAAATTAACGACAACCTAGTATAAGAAAAACGACAAAATATATAATTAACATTAACTGATTGATTTTAATGATTTATTTTGGTTTTTCCTATTTTTGTTTATTTTTTTATGTTGAGCTCATTTGTACCTGATAATTTTTTAACGTTTTTAACGTCAGTTTATTTACCGAAAACAACGTGATGGATTTATGCAATCTTTGATTTCACGCAATAAAATAGAGGGTTAGCGCGTGTATTATTCGCCTGTTAATAAAAATATTTCTCATTACCACTACCATTGAGAGCAAGATAGATGAAATTATCTCAATTAAATGAAGGGGATAGCGCGAGCATTGTCGCGTTCAATCAACTTCCAAATGACATTCGTAAAAAATTGATGGTGATGGGCTTGCTGCCTCTAACTACTGTTACGTTAATCAGAAGAGCTCCTATGGGAGATCCACTTCAACTTGAAGTGAGAGGCGTCTCTTTAGCGGTACGTGAAAATATAGCCGCTTGTATTGAAGTGGAGAGAGCGTAGTGCGATATCAAATTCTAACCGTTGGTAACCCTAATAGTGGCAAAACAACGTTATTTAATGGGCTGACTGGTTCTAAGCAGCAAGTCGGTAACTGGGCTGGTGTTACAGTTGAGAAAAAAACGGGTCGCTACACTCATTCTGGAGATGAATTCATACTAACGGATTTGCCGGGCATCTACGCACTTGACAGCGGGAATGACAGTAACAGCATTGACGAATCCATTGCCTCTAGAGCGGTTCTTACACATCCTGCCGATTTAATCATTAACGTTGTGGACGTGACGTGTTTGGAGCGCAGCCTCTATATGACGCTTCAATTGAGAGAGCTCGGGCGTCCAATGATTGTGGTTTTGAATAAAATGGACGCTTTAAAAAGAGAGCGTCAAAGCCTAGACATTCAACAACTTGAGAAAGTTCTAGGTTGCCCCGTTTTTATGCTTTCTGCTACCAGTAAAGAGCAGGTGAGTCGATTCAAAGAAAAGCTGCATAAAGTACTGCTGCAAGGCGTAGCTCTTAAAGAACTGCTATTGGATTACGGCAGTGCATTTGAACAATCGATCGGAAAATTAGCCACTATTTTTCAACATAAGCAAGTGGCACCTCGCGCATTAGCTATTCGTGCCTTAGAAAATGATCTTTTGGTGATTAATGGATTACCAGAAGTGCAGCGTGAGCTTATCCAGAAAGAGCAATTGCAAAGTGGTTTGGATATTGATCTGCATGTCGCTGATACCAAATACACATTTTTGCATGAACAATGCCAGCAGATCCGCAAAACTGAAGGGAAACTAAGCCACAGTTTTACACAAAAAGCGGATAAGCTGATTTTAAATAAATGGGTGGGTGTACCGTTTTTCTTTGTGGTTATGTACTTAATGTTTATGTTCTCGATCAATATTGGGAGCGCTTTCATTGATTTCTTCGACATTGGCGTCGGGGCGTTACTGGTTGATGGCGGGCACTACTTACTGGATGATCATTTGCCTATTTGGCTAGTGACATTATTAGCCGATGGCCTTGGCGGAGGTATTCAAACCGTCGCCACATTTATCCCAGTTATCGCTTGTTTGTACTTATTTTTAGCTGTACTCGAAAGTTCAGGCTATATGTCTCGCGCGGCTTTTGTTTTAGATAAAGTGATGCAGAAGATAGGCCTACCGGGTAAAGCGTTTGTTCCGCTTGTTTTAGGATTTGGTTGTAACGTTCCCGCGATTATGGCGACTCGTACTCTAGATCAAGAACGTGAACGTAAATTAGCGGCATCGATGGCACCCTTTATGTCATGTGGTGCACGTTTGCCTGTTTATGCGCTATTTGCTGCGGCATTTTTCCCTGAAAGCGGTCAAAATGTAGTTTTTGCTCTTTATTTATTGGGCATTTTAGCCGCAGTGTTCACTGGTTTGGTTTTGAAGCATACGCTCTATCCGGGTTCAAGCGACAGCCTCGTTATGGAGATGCCAGATTACGAGATCCCAACGGTACAAAACGTCATGATCAAAACATGGCAGAAATTAAAACGTTTTGTTCTCGGTGCAGGGAAAACGATTGTCATCGTTGTTATGATCTTAAGCTTCCTCAATTCAGTTGGTACTGATGGCAGCTTTGGTAATGAAGATAGTGACAACTCCGTGTTATCAAAAGTGGCTCAAGTGGTTACGCCGGTATTTGCTCCTATTGGTATCAATCAAGATAACTGGCCAGCGACAGTGGGTATCATCACGGGTATTTTTGCAAAAGAAGCGGTAGTCGGAACATTAAACAATTTATATACCTCTGCTGAAGGTGATGAAAGTGAATATGACCTAATGGCGAGCCTACAAGAAGCGGTTATGTCTATTCCAGAAAACCTAACGGGATTAAGCTTCTCTGATCCGCTCGGTATCGAAGTCGGAGACTTGACAGACAGTAGCGCAGTGGCTGAAGAGCAAGCCGTAGATGCCTCAATCTTTGGTAATTTGAAACAGCACTTTGTCACTGGTCATGCCGCATTTGCCTACCTTATCTTCATTTTGCTTTACACGCCTTGTGTTGCAGCCATGGGGGCTTATGTTCGTGAGTTTGGTGCGAATTACGCTCGTTTTATCGCAGTATGGACGATGGGGCTTGCGTATGGTGGCGCCGCGCTTTATTACCAAGCGACTAGGATCACCGAAACCCCTGTCGAAAGTTTAACGTGGATTATTGCCATTGTTATGGCGAGTTTGTTGACCTTTAAAATGCTTAAGCGAAAAGGACTCCAGCAGAAAACGGTGCTTGAGGTACAAGTGGCATGATATTAAATGAGCTAAAGCGCTACATTGAAGAGAATGGGATCGTTAGCCGCTCGGCGATTGCGAAAAAATTTTCGCTCAGTGAGGACGGCGTTGACGCTATGTTAGCCGTGTGGATAAGAAAAGGTGTGTTGTCGCGCACTATCGATACCAACAAGGCCCACCACGTAACAAGAGTGCGTTATGGGCTTAACCGAAATAACGGGCTGTCTTTGACTGTCGTACTTTAGTCATAATTGATGCTAGGCATTCTGTCTGATAAACGAAAGCCGCTGATGTCAGCGGTTTTCAAACTTTTACCCAATCTATCTTTTACTACCTAATATATGGTGTGAGAGACGACGTTTATCCTTTTCTAAAAATAGAACTCAGTGATAGAACATTTTGGATTCTGGTTAAGATCGCTTGCTGTTCTTGTTCGGCTCTCACTATCCCTTGAGTATTGCCCCAGATAGGCCCAGGCCATGCTATGTCATTTTTAAATCGAGCAACATGGTGAATATGGAGCTGAGGAACCATGTTACCCAGCGCACCTAAATTGAGTTTATCTGGACAAAACGTGGCTTCAAGAGCTTGGCTAACGGCTTGAGATTCGCATAAAAATTGTTGCTGTTCCTGCATTGGTAGATGATGCAGCTCTTTCAAATTGGCACGTTTAGGCACCAGAATAATCCAAGGTACGGCATTATCTTTATGGAGTAAGGCTAAGCAAAGAGGAAATTCACCAATGACGGAAGTGTCTTTGGCCAGTTGCGGGTGGAGTTCAAAATTCATGTCAATCTCACTTGCACGGATGTTATCACCGATAAAAGAAAAGGCTGACCATGGTCAACCCTTTCATTCACTCATAGCTGTCGTTACATACGTTCTAATGTATCAATACCGAGTAGCGACAGACCTTGCTTGATGGTTTTTGCTGTCAACGCAGCCAGTTTTAGGCGGCTTTGTTTCACACTTTCATCTTCAGCGACTAAGATTGGGCATGCTTCATAGAAGCTAGAGAATTGGCCAGCTAATTCAAATAGGTAGCTACACATAATGTGAGGTTGGCCTTCGCGGGCAACAGCTTGTACCGCTTCTTCAAACTGCAGAAGTTTCGCAATCAAAGCTTTTTCTTTCTCTTGTGTGACTTTAATTTCACCTGTCAGGTTATCCATCGATACGCCTGCTTTAGCAAAAATTGACGCAACACGTGTGTAGGCATACTGCATGTAAGGTGCAGTGTTACCTTCAAATGCCAACATGTTGTCCCAGTCAAACACGTAATCGGTAGTACGGTGCTTAGAAAGATCAGCGTATTTCACTGCGGCCATCGCGACAGTATTGGCAATGTTGGCTTTTTCTGCGGCGTCTAAATCAGGGTTTTTGGACTCAATTAATTTAGCGGCACGCTCTTGCGCTTCATCGAGAAGATCGGCCAGACGAACAGTACCGCCAGCACGAGTTTTGAACGGGCGGCCATCTTTGCCTAGCATCATACCAAAGGCGTGGTGCTCAAGAGTCACTTCGTCAGGTACATAGCCCGCTTTGCGGACAATCGTCCATGCTTGCATTAGGTGCTGATGTTGACGCGAGTCGATAAAGTACAGCACACGGTCCGCACCCAAGGTTTCATAACGGTATTTTGCACACGCGATATCGGTTGTGGTGTATAAGAAGCCGCCATCACGTTTTTGGATGATAACGCCCATCGGCTCGCCATCTTTATTTTTGTATTCTTCAAGAAAAACGACTTGTGCGCCATCATCTTCTTGCGCCAAACCTTTTTCTTTTAAATCGGCTACGATGCCGGGCAACATGTCGTTGTACATGCTTTCGCCCATCACATCATCGCGCGTCAACGAAACATTCAAACGATCATAGTTACGCTGGTTTTGGATCATGGTGATGTCCACCAATTTTTTCCACATTTGAGCGCAGAATTCGTCACCGCTTTGTAGTTTGACCACATAATTTCGTGCTTTAGCAGCAAACACTTCATCTTCGTCGTAGAGTTTTTTTGACTCACGATAGAAAGCTTCAAGATCGGAAAGTTCCATTGAAACTTCGTTACCAGATTCTTGTTGCACACGTTCAAGGTTGGCTATCAACATACCAAATTGCGTGCCCCAGTCACCGATGTGGTTGGCGCGGATCACTTTATAGCCTAAAAATTCCAAGGTACGTACAACGGCGTCACCAATGATGGTTGAGCGTAAGTGGCCTACATGCATCTCTTTGGCAACGTTAGGCGCTGAGTAGTCTGCGACGATCGTCTTCTGCGCTTCTTTGGTTACACCAAGGTGCTCATCTGCTAGGGCGATATCCGCTTGTTTAGCAAGAAACGCTTCACTGAGGAAAATGTTGATAAAACCTGGGCCTGCAATTTCCGTTTTGCTCGCAATGCCATCGAGGTCCAGAACATCCAATACTTTTTGAGCAAATTCTCGCGGGTTGGTACCCAGTTGCTTAGCTACGCCCATAATGCCATTGGCTTGATAGTCACCAAATTGCGCTTTGGCCGATTGGCGAACAGCAGCAGGACTGCCAGCTGGTGCGCCTGCGGCTTCAAGAGCCTGAGATACTTTGTCATTAATCAGTGCTTGGATATTCACACGCGTTTCCTTTAATTCTTGGAATTGCAAAGGTATGCATTTTATTCACCATTTAGTGCCAATACATATCTTAATTTTGTTCATCATTTGGCGCACATAATACCAATTTTATTGAGGCGCTTATAGGGACTAAATTAGGAAATTTTCTACTTTTCGAAGAGTTGTTGGTACTATTAGACGATAATCATCATTTTGGACCATTTAAATGCTTGAACCATTAAAGAATGCAGCGCTTCATCCTGAACAGCTTAAGCAGAATTTAGATAAATTTATGCATAAAATTCAAGAATTAACCAAAATTTTGCATATTGATTTATCCACAAATCAAGCTGACCACATTGCACTGCGCATTAATGATTGTAAATTAGCGTCATTAGCACATGCGGCATGGCTGGAGGAAGGACGAGAAATATCGAGTGCTCAGATAAATGGCCGTCCTATCATTGTGATTGAATTTGCGGTGCCGCTATCGGCTAATGGTTGGTCAATAGAATGTTTGGAATTGCCTTACCCTGCCGAGGGGAAAATTTACCCAGAGCAGAGCTGGGAGCATGTGGAATTTGTGGTGCCATCTGAGGCACAAACCGCGCAAGCCTATTTGCAGGATATACTGTCGGTTTACCCACGATTAAAAGAATGCTGGACAACATTAGACACTCAAGGTGTTCAAGTTAAATTGTCCAGTCCAAAAGGGGAAGGGGAGCGATTACATAACCCGACGGTTGCATTTAAGTGGCAAGGCGTGTGCATTAAACTGCATCCCCATTCTTTAAAAGAGATCGTAAAATCAGAGCAAAGATAAATTGCTCTGATGGCGATGAAGTACTGTTATCCTAAGTTATAGCTTTTAGGCCGAAGCTGGAACGCTTCAATTGAGCCAATTTCTTGCCCTAAACTGAGTTTTTGAACCGTTTGATGTGCGTTTCCTTGGCTGTGCATGATCAGTCGATTGGCGGTCCTTGGTTTTAGCTCATTGACCACAAAGCGAATCATATCACTGCGGCTGAGTGATTTCAGTTCACTCAAAACCTGCTCTCTTTGATCAAAGCCCGCATCTTTATTGCCGATAGCAACCCAAAGTCTTTGCGCACGGCTGCGAAGGGTGGGGTCGGGGGTTGAAATTTGATTCCATAAACCGCGTTTACTGCTGTGCCACTGGTATTCGTTGAGCTCCAGCAGCACCATGTAAAAAGCATTTAAAAATTCATCTACAGCGCTAATCAGCTCATAAGGGGCAGCATTCGGTGACTGGACGTAGAGTACGATGCCTGGGTGACGGTTTAATGGCATGTTGCCCGTTCCGACCATATAACCAAGTTGCTGCTTAGTGCGAATTTCATGAAAAAATGTAGCGGACATCAAGTGATTAGCTAATGAATATAAGGCGATGCTGCGCGGTGCGGCATCATTGCACTGATAATAGACCACCACAGCAGAATCTTCTTGATCGCAGTGAACCTCTTTTTGAAAAGTCCCACTCTCTCCGAGCATGACGAGTGGTCTTAATGATTCCTCGTACTGTTGATCTTTGACTCGTAATGCATTTTTAAGCGTATCTGCCATCGCTTGTGCATCACTTCTTAACCAGTCGCCATAGACAAACATCTCAACATGAAGTTGCGCTAATATTTGTTCAACGAAATCACTGAGCTCATTGACTTCTATCTGTTTTAAGGCACCAAGTAGCGTTTCATAAGGAGGGTTGTTGGGTTGTAAAATACCCGTCATTGCATTGAAAAGCTGCGAAATTGGACGATCTTTAGTGGTATTTTGCCAGTTACGAAGCAGTTGTTGCTTGATGGTGTTAAAGCGTTTTAGGCTAAAATCACGTTTAGCAAAGCGTGCGAGAATCATCTCCATTAACTGTGGTTGTTTTTCGCTAAAACCAGAAAGCATCAGGGTGACGCCGCCTTGATGAGCGTACATGTTGTAACTCATCCCAGCAATTTCTGCTTGATAAGTTTCCGTGGCCAGCGAGTCTAAAAACATTTCCACACAGAGACGTGTTTTAACAATATTTCGAGCAGTGGCTACCGAGATGGGGCTATCAATCGCGATGTAAATTACCCCTTTAGGCACTCTAAATTCATGGTCTTGTAGATGCCATAAACGAAAGCCTGGTAACTCTTCAATGATTTCCGGGTGTAAAGACGTTGAAGGCTCTAACGGTTTTGGGTCTAAGTCGTAACAGATAAAAGGATTGAGTGGCGGTAAGTTTGTTTCAATGTCGCAAGGGGTTGCGAATGCTGCAAGTTGTGACGCCGATAATGGAGTAATTGAATAAGGTGTAAAATACCATTTCGCTTTCTTATCGTAATACCCATCTTTAGCAATTAACGTGGCGCGTAGATTTTCAGGAGTCAAATAATGAAGTGCTTGCTTAAGTAGTGATTCGTTGTAGCCCGCCATCATGTAATCGCCATAGATGGTGTCTTGCGGCTGATAGTGCTGCATATTAACCACTAAATGGCTGACCATGTCTAATGGCCTTGTCGTTTCTTGAAAGCGAAAAGCCGATTCAAGCACCGCTCTTTTCTCAAGGTAACGCCATTCGTTTAGCCCCTGATCTGCGATTAATTTAATCTGAGTAAAGAGTGACTGGATGATGTTATCGACCTGTTTTACGCCTTCATGTGTCAGGCTAAAACTTATCGAAAACTCACGATAATTGCTGCCACTCGCGCCGCCTCCAGCCGATAAGGACGTGATCCAACCTTTCTCTTTTAATGCCAGCATTAAACTGCCTTCACCTTCGTAACCGATGAGATGGGCGAAATAAGAGAGAGGTTTGACATGATAAAAGTCATCCGTGCTTGGGGCAGGGAAGCTTAAAATCAGTTTGCGGATCTCTTTTCGTGGCTCGATTTGAATCAAGACGCCTCGGTGCGCGTCTAAAACAAAAGGCACCTCTATTTTTTTCGGGCCGAGCTGTTTATTTGGGATGGAGGAAAATTCATCTCTTGCCCACTGCTCTAACTCATCAAGTGTCTGTGGGCCTGCTAGCGAGAGCGTCATCAAATCAGCCGAGTAATTTTCATGGTGAAAACGGACAATTTCTTCACGGATAGAGACACCATTTCTATCACACAGCGTTTCTAAATTACCCACTGAAAATTTAGCAAACGGGTGTTGCGGATTGATGGTTTCTTTTTGAACCTGATAGAGCCTTCTCGAATCATCATTCTGTTTGAGTTTAAATTCAGAATCCACCGCTTGGCGTTCTTTATCTAGGGCTTCTTCATTAAACAAGGGGGCACAAAAGAATTGGCTGAATCGGTCCAAGGCTTTTTCAAAATGATTTGGGCTTACATCAAAGAAAAAACAGGTGTGCTCTGTACCAGTCCATGCGTTATTGCTGCCACCATGTTGATTAATAAAACTTTGAAACTCACCAATTTTCGGGTACTTTTCTGTGCCTAAAAACAGCATGTGTTCCAGATAGTGGGCAAGACCTTCTCTGTCTTCAGGGTCATCAAAATGCCCCACATTAATCGCTAAAGCAGCGGCTGACTTTTGTGCATCATCCGCTTGAATAAGTAATGTTCTCAGACCATTAGTTAACGTAATGTAGCGGTATTGGTTGGTGTCGTTAGGGCTTAAATGCACAGTGACTCTCCACAGAAAAGGCTTTTTTAATTATGGCGTTGAAACGGTTAGGTGCAAATTTCAAGCAATGATTTTATGAGCGAAGTGCCATTTTAGTCCTTCAGGAGACTTTTTAATAGACTGTTAACAGTGTCGAAGTCTTTGCTTGGTTGCCTGATATAATCGAGAATAAAGCCGCCTAGACGGCATAGATAATAACCACTAGGAATGAGTAATGAAGATTTTTATTATGCGTCACGGAGAAGCTGAACATTATGCAGCGAGTGATGCACAAAGGGCCTTAACCGAAAGAGGTCTTCGTGAGTCTGTTGCTGTGGCTCGTGCTTGTGAAAAGCAAGATCTTCGCCATGTAGATAAAGTATTGGTAAGCCCTTACTTACGGGCGCAGCAAACTTGGGCTGCGATAGCCTCTTATTTTAATGCCGATGATGTTGTGACCTGTGATGACATCACACCTTATGGGAAAGCGGAAGTGGTATTTGAGTATGTCTCTGCCTTGGCCGATGTAGAACAAATCGAATCAGTGCTGCTGGTGTCTCATTTACCGTTAGTTGGCTATCTCGCGGCTGAATTTGTTACCGATTTAGTCCCTCCAATGTTCCCCACATCCGGTCTGATTGGTATCGAATATGATAAAGAGTTGCGTAAAGGACAGCAGATCTGGAGTATTAATCCTTAAACCACCATTCAAAGTAAAAGAAGTTCACGTAATTTGAATAACTAGGCTACGTTAAGTGAAGGGTTATTGCCTTTACTAATGTAGCCATTATTTTGACTGTTTTACTGGACTAAAAATTGCATCGCCGAGTTAACGCATTGTCGCATTTATAGATATTTATCAACAGATTGCTTGCTAACCTATGAAATTTACTCTCCCATTTGCAGATAAATTGCCATCAATACCGCAGCGAAGTATGCCAGCAATCGGTGCGCCGGTTATGGTATTGGCCACGTTGGCTATGGTCGTTTTACCGATCCCAGCCTTCCTATTGGATCTGTTTTTCACTTTTAACATTGCCTTATCGATGGTGGTGTTACTCGTCACTGTCTATACCCGTAGACCGCTTGATTTTGCTGCTTTTCCTACGGTTTTGCTTATTGCAACCTTACTTCGACTAGCCTTGAACGTTGCTTCAACCCGTGTGGTTTTATTGTATGGTCATGAAGGCCCTGGGGCGGCTGGTAACGTCATTGAAGCGTTTGGTAGTGTGGTGATCGGTGGTAACTACGCCGTCGGTTTAGTGGTGTTTTTGATCTTGATGATCATCAACTTCATGGTAGTAACCAAAGGTGCGGGACGTATTTCTGAGGTGAGTGCTCGCTTTACCCTAGATGCTTTGCCGGGTAAGCAAATGGCCATAGATGCGGACTTAAATGCGGGTTTAATCGATCAAGACCAAGCGCGGCTACGACGTTTCGAAGTAACCAAAGAAGCGGATTTCTACGGTTCAATGGACGGTGCGTCAAAATTTGTTAAAGGGGATGCGATTGCTGGGATCTTAATTTTGTTCATCAACATTATTGGCGGCTTATCGATTGGTATGGCGCAATATGGGTTGGGGTTTAAAGAAGCGATCCAAATCTACACACTGCTGACCATTGGTGACGGCTTAGTGGCTCAGATCCCCTCATTGCTGCTTTCGATTGGTGCTGCCATGATGGTTACCCGTCAAAATACCGATGAAGATATGGGAGAGCAAGTCGTCTTCCAACTGTTTGACAACCCTAAAGCATTGATGATTACCGCTTGTATTCTCGGCATCATGGGCATTGTACCGGGTATGCCTCACTTTGCTTTTTTACTGCTAGCCGCGTTAGCGGGTGGTTGCGCGTATTGGATGATACGCAAACAGAAAAAAACCGCCGATGAAAAGAAACTGCCTGCAAAAGTGGACAACGAAGCACCCACTCAAAAAGAGCTCTCTTGGGATGATGTTCAACCCGTTGATGTGATTGGCTTAGAAGTGGGCTATCGATTGATACCGCTGGTGGACCGAGATCAAGGTGGAGAGCTGCTCGAACGCGTAAAAGGTGTTCGGAAAAAACTGTCGCAAGACTTTGGCTTTCTCATCCCCGCAGTGCATATTCGCGACAATTTAGAATTAACACCCAATAGTTATCGCATTACCTTAATGGGGGTTGCTGTTGGTGAAGCGGAGATCCGCCCAGATCAAGAACTGGCGATTAACCCTGGTCAAGTCTATGGTGTTATTGACGGTGAACGCACACTCGACCCTGCATTCGGCCTTGAAGCGGTTTGGATCCGTGAAGAACAACGTGAACACGCACAAGCTCTCGGTTACACAGTTGTGGACTCATCGACCGTACTCGCCACTCATTTGAGTCAGCTTCTCACTAATAACGCCTCGCAACTGATTGGTCATGAAGAGGTTCAAAACTTAATTGAAATGCTGGGTCGCTCAGCGCCAAGGCTAGTTGAAAACTTCGTTCCAGATCAACTGCCGTTGGGTACAGTCGTTAAGGTACTGCAAAACCTACTCAATGAAGCGATTCCAATCCGAGATATTCGAACCATAATACAAACCTTGGCGGAGTATTCTGGGCGGAGTCAAGAACCTGACATCCTAACGGCGGCCGTTCGAATCTCATTGAAGCGTTTAATCGTCCAAGAAATCAATGGTATAGAACCTGAACTACCAGTGATAACACTGATTCCTGAGCTGGAACAAATATTGCATCAAACCATGCAGGCGTCAGGAGGAGAATCGGCAGGTATTGAGCCAGGCTTAGCAGAGCGTTTACAAGCTGCACTGAGCCATGCAACGCAAGAACAAGAATTGAAAGGTGAGCCCGCCGTGTTACTCACGTCTGGTGTGCTTCGTTCCACTTTGGCGAAGTTTGTGAAAAACACGATACCTAATTTGCGTGTGCTCTCTTATCAAGAAATACCTGACGAGAAACAAATTCGGATTGTTCAAGCCGTTGGGAACTAACGAAACTGTTGTTACCTAATCGGGCTTTAGCCATTTAACACGGATATCTGCTTTGAAAATAAAACGATTTTTTGCCAAGGATATGCGAACAGCGCTGCTGCAAGTGAAAGAAGAGCTTGGTGCGGAAGCGGTGATCATGTCGAATAAAAAAGTCGCGGGTGGTGTGGAAATCGTTGCCGCTGTGGATGGTGAACAGCCCACCCAGCAAAACAGTGCCAAGCGCTATAATTCGCAGCCTAGACAACAAGGTTACACCCAAGTCACCCCGTCTTTGAACAAATCCTCTCGTGAGTTGGATGATGATCGAGTCAGCCTGCAAAACAGCGCAGATACTGGGCGTTCAATGACCAAACGTTTTGCAAATATGTTAAAGCAGTACAGCACACCAAGTGGCTCAGATTCGGGCTATCACGCCGAAAATGAAGATTCGCTCTCTGCATTATTGCAACGTCAATCAGGTTCATCTAACACTAACTCAGGACACGGTAGTGCAGAGTTACGAGCCGATTCGCCATTAGCGAAGTTAATTGCAGAGGATAGAAGAGCGTCCACCCGTCAAACGCCGAAGCTAGATCCGTCGCGTTATGATCGTTACCCAACGCAAGAGGCGAGTGTTTCGAACCCAGAGCTGGAAAACATGCGTGAAGAGATGACCTCAATACGCCGCCTGTTAGAACATCAAGTGTCAGGATTAATGTGGCAAGAAGTTGAGCGTCGAGAACCTTTGCGTGCCATGCTCATTAAAAGACTTGAGCGCATGGGGGTTTCACAAGAACTGGCTGACCAGCTTGCGTGCTATATCCCAGAAGATACTGCTCCAACTAAAGCTTGGAAGGCACTGCTTGGCTTAGTGGCTGATCAAGTCCCTGTTTCCAAACAAGATATTCTGAAACGTGGTGGTGTGGTTGCGCTATTAGGCCCAACAGGGGTTGGTAAAACCACCACCATTGCTAAACTAGCCGCTCGCGCTGCTATGGAGTATGGCGCTGATAACGTTGCTCTAGTCACCACAGATACCTACCGTATTGGTGCTCATGAACAGCTCTCTATTTATGGCCGAATCATGGGTTGTCCAGTAAGAGTTGCTAAAGATTCCAGTGAGTTAGCCGATGTAATATATCAGCTAAGAAATCGGCGTTTAATTTTAGTTGATACCGCGGGGATGGGGCAGCGTGATGTTCGGTTATCAGAGCAGCTCGATACCCTGATGCAAGAGAGTGGCGAAATCATCCACAGTTACCTTGTTCTGCCTGCAACGGCACAAAGAAAAGTATTACAAGAAACAATCGAGCACTTTAGAAGGATCCCTCTTTCAGGGTGCATTATGACTAAGCTTGATGAGTCATTGAGCTTAGGGGAATTTGTGAGTGTCGTGGTTCAAAACGCACTGCCCGTTGCTTACATCGCGAATGGCCAGCGTGTACCAGAAGATATTGTGATTGCCCAGCCGAAGTACATGGTTGCAAAGGCAAACGAATTGCTAGAGAAGTCGACAGAGAATGAACCTCACTATTGGAGCAGCGACTCCGAGAGATTCTAGGCGGCGGACAAATATGGCGAATAATATGATATATGACCAAGCGAGCGGTTTACGCCGCTTAACTCAACCGTCACTGACCAAAGTCATATCTGTGACTGGTGGTAAAGGTGGTGTGGGTAAATCTCACGTGACACTCGGCATGGCGATCTGCATGGCTCGTCAAGGCAAAAAAGTCATGGTGTTGGATGCAGACTTAGGTTTAGCTAACGTGGATGTGATGCTTGGCATACGCCCGAAGCGAAACTTAGGGCATGTACTGGCTGGCGAGTGTGAACTCAAAGATGCCATCGTCGAGGGGCCTTTTGGGATACGAATAATTCCAGCGACCTCGGGCACACAGTCGATGACAGAGTTGTCACACGCCCAACATGTTGGTTTAATACGCGCCTTTGGCAGTTTAGAAGATGAGATGGATATTCTGCTCATCGATACAGCCGCAGGTATTTCTGATATGGTCGTGAGCTTCTGTCGCGCCGCACAAGATGTAGTGATCGTGGTATGTGACGAACCGACATCCATCACCGACGCTTACGCGCTGATCAAGCTCTTAAGTCGTGAACACCAAGTGCAACGTTTTAAAATTGTGGCCAATATGGTGAGAAGTTATCGTGAAGGACGGGAATTATTTGCTAAATTAACTTTAGTGACAGAAAGATTCCTAAATGTGAGCCTTGAACTTGTTGCTTGCATACCTTTGGATGATAAAGTGCGACAAGCAGTAAAAAAACAAAAAATAGTGGTCGATGCGTTTCCACGGTCACCTGCGGCACTGGCAATCAGCTCGTTGGCAAGTAAAGCGTTAACGTGGCCAATTCCAAGAACGCCGACAGGCCATCTGGAATTTTTTGTCGAGCGTTTGCTAAATAGAACAGAAAGTGTAGGGGAACCATTCGGTGAATAAAGCGCTTACTTATGACCAACACGGAAACCTAAAGAGCCAACAAGCATTTTTAGAAAAATACTCTGTATTGGTTAAGCGTATTGCACACCATTTAGCAGGTCGCCTGCCACCAAACGTATTGGTCGAAGATCTAATACAAGCCGGTATGATAGGCCTACTTGAAGCACAAAAAAATTATGATGGGAGTAAAGGTGCAAGCTTTGAAACCTACGCAGGAATTCGAATTCGTGGAGCTATGCTCGACGATATTCGGCGTGGTGATTGGGTTCCACGCTCGGTTCATAAACACAACCGAGAGATAACCCATGCAATTTCAGTTCTAGAAGGTGAGCTAAACCGAAACCCAACTGATACAGAAGTTGCGAAGTATTTAGGCATGTCGCTGGATCAGTACCATACTGTATTAACTGACATTAATTGCTCACGGATTGTCGGAATCGAAGATTTAGGTATTTCTGATGATGCAATTTCTCCTCTGGATGACGATGAAGACAACTCGCCATTTAAGGGAGTCGCCGATGAATCGTTTCGTAAAGCATTGGTTGAATCAATAAAATCACTTCCAGAACGTGAAGCTTTGGTACTTTCGCTCTATTATGATGAAGAGCTAAACTTAAAAGAAATTGGTGAAGTTCTAGGTGTTAGCGAATCCCGCGTTAGCCAGATACTAAGCCAATCTATGCAGCGACTAAGAACGAAGTTAAGTTCTTGGACGCAAAATGACTAATATCACTGATTTCGAGCTCAGTGGAGGCAATTTTGAATAAAAACATGAAGATCCTTATTGTTGACGACTTTTCAACAATGCGCCGTATTGTTAAGAATCTACTTCGTGATTTGGGCTTCAATAATACCCAAGAAGCAGATGATGGCCTGACAGCGTTGCCTATGCTAAAGAAAGGTGATTTTGAGTTTGTGGTTACAGACTGGAATATGCCGGGCATGCAAGGCATCGATTTGTTGAAAAATATCCGAGCAGACGCAGAACTTAAGCATCTGCCTGTTCTGATGATCACCGCAGAAGCAAAACGCGAACAAATCATCGAGGCTGCTCAAGCAGGTGTGAATGGTTATATCGTAAAACCTTTTACTGCTGCTACGCTTAAAGAAAAACTGGATAAAATTTTCGAGCGTTTATAAAGCGTGTGGTCACAGACAAAAGGTGCTCTATTCATTTATGCGTGAAAAGGCTAATCGATGATTTCATTAGAACAAGCAAAAGAACTCGTTCAACTACTGGAAAATGGACAGCAAGATCAGGCGAATCAACTCTTTAAAGAGACCTACGACAAAGCAAGCAATCCAATGCTGCAAGAAATAGGCACTTTGACAAGGGAACTGCATGAATCGCTCAAACAGTTCAACCTTGATGAACGGATGGCTGAGATTGCAAATGACGAAATTCCAGATGCAAGGGATCGTCTTCAATATGTAATTGATAAAACGGAAGTAGCTGCGAATAAAACAATGGATGCAGTGGATCGATGTATGCCGATCGCTGACAGCCTTCACGAAGGTTTGTTAAAAGTGCGTCCACAATGGAATGAGTTGATGCATGGACGTATTGATCTCATTGAGTTTAAAGCACTTTGTCACCGTATTGATGATCTACTATCACAAGTTGAAGGCAACAGCAGCGAATTGCGAGGTCAGCTAACTGAGATATTGATGGCTCAAGACTTTCAAGATCTCACTGGCCAAATAATTCGGCGTGTTATTACGCTGGTTAATGAAGTTGAGAAACGCCTAGTTGAGATTCTCACTGCCTTTGGGGCTAACCAAATAGAACAAAAAACAGACAAGAAGAACCCATCTATCGAACCTGAAGGTCCTATTTTGAACCCTCATGAAAGAGCCGATGCGGTTTCATCTCAAGACGAAGTCGATGATTTGTTATCGAGTCTTGGTTTTTAGGGGTAACGTATGAGCTACGAATTAGACGACGACATTCTTCAGGACTTTTTGGTTGAAGCAGGTGAAATTCTCGAATTGCTCTCAGAGCAATTGGTTGAACTTGAGAACAACCCCGAAGACAGGGAGTTATTAAATGCGATTTTCCGCGGTTTCCATACCGTTAAAGGTGGGGCCGGGTTTCTTGCCCTCACCGAGCTGGTTGAGACGTGCCACGGTGCCGAGAACGTATTTGATATCTTACGCAATGGCCAAAGAAGTGTAACATCGAGCTTGATGGATACGATGTTACGAGCTTTAGACACCGTTAACGCACAGTTTCGCGCTGTTCAAGATCAAGAACCCTTAGAGCCTGCAGATCCCGCTCTACTCGATGAACTTCATAAATTGTGTCGTCCTGCTTCTGAAGATGAAATTGACGAAGTGGAGCCTGTTATTGCTGAAGTTGAAGTCGAGGAAGAGGCCGCTATCGAAGCGCCTGAACCGGAAGTCATTCAACCAGTGGCCTCAAAGGCTGTCGCGTCAAATTCTATCGATGAAATCACGCAAGATGAATTTGAAAAACTGTTAGACGAATTACATGGCAAGGGCACCGCGCCTAATGCTCATTCTGAAAATGCCGCACCAGCGGCCCCAGCGCCTAAAGCCCCAAGTGCATCAGTGGCTGCTAGTGGTGACATTACGGATGACGAATTTGAAAAGCTGCTTGATGAACTGCACGGCGTAGGCAAAGCTCCAACCGTTGAACCCGCTCCTGAGGTTACAGCGAAACCAACTACTCCGCCTAAATCAACAGCGGCACCTAAAGCTTCTGCTGGTGGTGGCGATGATTTGATGACGGACGAGGAGTTTGAAAAGCTTCTTGACGAACTGCATGGCTCAGGAAAAGGGCCATTGCCAGAAGAGTTGGAAATGGCAACCAGACCTGCTTCTGAAAATGTGAAGCCAGCAGAGCCTATAAAACCAACAGAGACCGCAAAACCGAAAGCTGAAGCGGCGAAACCTACACCGGCTCCTCAGCCTAAAGTAACGGCTCCAGCCGCCTCTTCCCCGGCGAAAGCTCCGGTTGCAGTGGCTGAGAAAAAAGAAGTATCAGCACCTGCTGTGGCTAAAAAAGCGCAAACTCAGCCGGAAACAACAGTCCGTGTTGATACATCAACGCTCGACATCATTATGAACATGATTGGCGAATTGGTGCTAGTGCGTAACCGCTTGCTGAGTTTAGGGCTTAATAGCAACGACGAAGAGATGGCAAAAGCGGTGGCTAACCTTGATGTAGTTACTGCGGATTTGCAAGGCGCTGTTATGAAAACGCGCATGCAACCGATTAAGAAAGTGTTCGGTCGTTTCCCTCGCGTGGTTCGAGACCTTGCACGTACCCTGAAAAAAGACATCGTGCTTGAAATGCGGGGCGAAGAAACAGACCTTGATAAAAACTTGGTTGAAGCGCTTGCAGACCCATTGATCCACTTAGTGCGTAACTCAGTTGACCACGGCATTGAAATGCCTGATGTGCGTAGCAAATCTGGAAAGCCAAGCACGGGTAAAATCATACTCTCAGCTTCGCAAGAAGGTGATCATATTGAGCTAGCTATCGTCGATGATGGCGGCGGTATGGACCCAGATAAGCTGCGTAGTATTGCGGTTAAACGAGGCATGATGGATGAAGATGCGGCGTCGCGTCTCTCCAATAAAGAGTGTTTTAACTTAATCTTTATGGCGGGATTCTCCAGTAAAGAGCAAATTTCAGACATTTCTGGTCGTGGTGTTGGGATGGATGTTGTAAAAACAGCCATCAATACACTCAATGGTTCAATTGACATCGATTCTGAGATGGGCAAAGGGACTAAGATTACGATCAAAGTGCCGCTAACACTCGCTATCTTACCGACATTGATGGTTGGGGTCGCAGGGCATCCATTTGCTCTACCACTTGCGAGCGTGAATGAAATCTTCCACCTTGATCTTAGCCGGACGAACGTCGTTGATGGACAACTGACCATCATAGTACGTAAAAAATCGATACCACTCTTCTACTTACAGAATTGGCTAGCACCTAAAGCAGGTAAAATAGAACTGCGTAAAGGTCATGGACATGTTGTTATTGTTCAGATTGGTAGCCAGCGAGTTGGTTTTGTGGTTGATACCTTAATTGGCCAAGAAGAAGTGGTAATCAAACCACTAGATAAGCTTCTTCAAAAAACACCGGGTATGGCTGGGGCAACGATTACCAGCGATGGACATATTGCACTAATACTAGATGTGCCAGATTTGCTTAAGCAGTATGCTGCTGCTTCCCGCATTTAAATGAGCACACAATATAAGGACACCCATGGCGATTAGAGTATTAGTCGTTGATGATTCGAGCTTTTTTAGACGGCGTGTGAGTGAAATTATTAACTCTGACACCCGTCTAGAAGTGATTGATGTTGCAACTAACGGTAAAGAAGCCGTAGAAAAAGCGAGAATCTTAAAGCCTGATGTCATCACAATGGATATTGAGATGCCAGTTATGGATGGCATTACTGCTGTCCGTGAAATTATGGCTGCGAACCCGATCCCGATCTTGATGTTCTCATCGCTGACTCATGATGGTGCCAAAGCAACGCTAGATGCTTTAGATGCTGGAGCGTTAGATTTCTTACCGAAAAAATTTGAAGATATTGCCCGTAACCGTGATGAGGCAGTCGCTTTATTACAACAACGGGTTATTCAAATCGCGTCGAAAAAAGGGATGCTGAGAAGACCTTTGGTTTCACGCCCAGTGCCGAGCACATCGTCGCCGTTTGCCAATAGAACCGCGGCTACAACGGCGAGTTCCCCTGCGCCGAAATCAATGGGCACATTGGCTCGCTTTAAAGCTACAGGTAAAAAATATCAGTTGACTGCTATCGGTACCTCTACAGGGGGCCCGGTTGCGTTACAAAAAATATTGACGAAGTTACCTGCGAATTATCCGCATCCGATCGTACTCATCCAACACATGCCAGCCACCTTCACTGCTGCATTTGCAAACCGGCTCAACTCACTGTGTAAAATTGAAGTGAAAGAAGCAGAAGATGGCGATGCATTGCGCCCAGGCGTTGCTTACTTGGCTCCGGGTGGTAAACAGATGATGATTGAGGGCCGTCCGGGTAGTGCTAAATTGCGCATTATCGATGGTGGCGAACGTATGAACTATAAGCCGTGTGTTGATATAACATTCGGTTCTGCGGCGAAGATCTATGCAGATAAAGTGCTGTCAATGATATTGACTGGTATGGGAGCCGATGGTCGTGAAGGGGCTCGAATGTTACAAGCCGCAGGGGCAACCATTTGGGCTCAGGATGAAGAAAGTTGCGTGGTGTATGGCATGCCGCAAGCTGTCGCAAAAGCGGGGATCTCGTCTGAAGATTTACCGTTAGAGCGTATATCAGAACGAATGTTAGTTGAAGTTGGCCTCGCATAAAGGAAGTTCAATGATTGTATGGAGTATTGCAAACCAAAAAGGCGGTGTGGGTAAAACAACCACAACGATTACGCTTGCTGGTTTGCTAAGTCAGCAAGGCAAAAGAGTGCTGTTGGTCGATACTGACCCTCACGCCTCGCTTACTACATACTTAGGTTATGATTCTGATGGCGTGCCCGTCAGCCTGTTTGACCTATTTCAGCAACGTGAGTTAACAGAGCAAAGCGTTACCCCTCTTATCCTAAAAACCGATGTTGAAGGCATTGATCTCATCCCTGCCCATATGTCTCTAGCCACTTTAGATAGAGTCATGGGCAACCGCAGTGGAATGGGGCTGATTTTGAAACGTGCGCTTCTTGCATTGCGCCATAATTATGACTACGTATTGATCGACTGTCCTCCAATCTTAGGGGTAATGATGGTTAATGCATTGGCCGCCAGCGATCGTATCTTAATTCCAGTGCAGACTGAGTTTCTGGCTATGAAAGGGCTCGAAAGGATGATTCGCACCTTAGCCATCATGCAAAAATCTCGTAGTCGATCGTTTAAAGTGACTATCGTACCGACTATGTACGACAAGCGAACCCGGGCTTCTTTGCAAACGCTGAATCAACTTAAAAAAGATTACCCAGAGCAAGTTTGGAGCTCTGCTGTACCTATAGACACCAAGTTTCGTGACGCGAGTTTAAAGCGCTTGCCTGCTTCTCATTTTGCTGAAGGTAGCCGTGGTGTTTTTGCTTATAAACAGTTGCTGATTTATTTAGAGAGGCTAGCTATTGATGAGTAGTGGGCCATTTTTATCCAGTGAACAAGCACTCGATGACTACTTTACAGCGTTACTAGATGAAGAAGCGATTGAACTTGAGCTGAAAGCGGAAGAGTACAAAGAATTGTCCCTTGCTGAACCTGAGTTAGCGCTTTCGACATCGGTGCAATCTGTACCGGAAAAAAGTTATTACCATGCTGAAGTGGTTGAGTTTGAGCTGCCGAATTTAGATGATGTGCAGCGCTTATTAAGCCAGCTAGAATCAAGTAATCCAGTGGCAGAGTTAGAGCTGGAAGAGATCATGGAGCAAAACACCGTTCAGATCGCTTTAAAAACTCAACCAGTGACTGAAATTGTTGAAGAGATCCAAGAATGGGATATTCCCGCCGATACCTTGGAAACTGAACCTGAAGTTGAAATTCTGACTGCGGCAGACGCTGTTGAAGAATTTGCTGTTGACGTGGAAGTAGTTGAGCAACCGACGGCTGAAGTCGAACTTGAAACGCAAGCGGGCTACTCTGGAATTGGTACATGGAAAAGCACTGCGAGAACACGAGATTTTCAAGTGCTCTATTTTGAAGTGAATGGCGTGACGTTTGCGGTGCCTCTTGATGAACTTGGGGGGATCCACCGTATGGCAACGCTCAATCATTTAATCGGTCGACCTGCTTGGTACCTTGGACTGCAAACGAATAAAGATAATCAGCTAGATGTTGTCGATACGGCAAAATGGGTAATGGCAGAAAAGCTCCATGATGATAGCTACAAAGAAGGTTATCAATACATCGTCATGCTTGGTGACAGTATGTGGGGGTTAGCAAGTACTCAGCTTATGGGTACAGAATTGCTAAGCTCAGAGAAGGTCCGCTGGCGAGAACAGGCAGGCAAAAGGCCGTGGCTTGCTGGAATGGTAAAAGAAAAAATGTGTGCTTTGATCCATGTTGAAGCATTGATAGCTATGCTTAATGCAGGGCTTGATGTAAAAGCACTAGAGAAATAATAATACATTGATGTCGGAATCGACTTAGAGAGGAAAAGGTATGTCTCAGACTAACGAAGTAGAAGTAAGAAAAGACAAGTCTAACGACGAAGTGCTTCAGTGGGTGACGTTCCAACTAGAAGAAGAAACATACGGAATTAATGTAATGCAGGTACGTGAAGTGCTTCGCTATACAGAAATTGCACCGGTACCAGGTGCTCCTGATTATGTTCTTGGCATCATTAACCTACGCGGTAATGTTGTGACCGTCATTGATACACGATCTCGTTTTGGCTTAATGCAAGGTGAAATCACGGATAATACACGCATCATTGTGATTGAATCTGAGCGCCAAGTGATTGGTATTTTAGTCGATAGCGTTGCGGAAGTGGTTTACCTACGTTCTTCTGAAATCGATACTACACCAAGTGTTGGTACCGATGAGAGCGCTAAGTTTATCCAAGGCGTGAGCAACCGTGACGGTAAGCTATTGATCCTTGTTGACCTGAATAAACTGCTAACTGAAGACGAGTGGGACGAGATGGTCCACCTATAATGAGCGAAGCTATGTTGTTCAGTGCTCCTGTTATTCTTATAGGGAGCGCGGTTTTTGTTGTTGTATTTTTGTTGCTGGTGTTACTTCGTGTACGTCAGGGACTTGCCCAACAGATTGATCACCAAAGACAACAAGCCCGATCGTTAGATAAGGAGTTGCAAAAGGCGAATAGACAGCTGTTGGAAATACGCTCAGTTGCTATTGGTCTTGGCCAAAAAGTGACGGATCAGCAGGATCTCATCCAGCATTTAAACGAGCGAATTACTGAATTGGAACATGTTGATACGGATGGGCGTTTATACAGCCGAGCGACAAAAATGGTCCAACTCGGTGCTGACATCAATGAGCTTATTAAAGAGTGTGAGCTACCTAAAGCTGAAGCTGAGTTGATGATGTCCTTGCAGAAGAAAATTGCAGGGCATGAAAGCATCCCGCCACTGAGTAGTCACCCGGAAGGTCGCGAGCCGGTGCAAAGTACGAGGCGACCTGCCAAAAAATAGTCGAAAGAGCAAAACTAGAGAGGGAAGCCAATGGCTTCCCTCTCTAGTTTTGGATGTGGCTAAATGTAGCCATAAAGTAGTAAATGAGACAGAAAATAATTAAAAATTAACAGTTTCTTACCTAGTTTCGTGACTGGTAATAGTCTTATTATGTTTTGTCTTAGGTGTGGTGTGCTAATATAGCGGCTCAAATTTCTCGATTTAGATGCACATGCTTGAAGTAAATAACCTGACCGCAATTCGTGATGAAAGAGTTCTGTTTGAAGCACTTAGCTTTGTGATTCATGCTGGCGAATTGGTGCAGATTGAAGGACGGAACGGCACAGGTAAAACGACCTTACTACGAATTATTGCCGGGTTAGGTGATAGAGAGGATGGTTCTATTTTGTGGAATGGCATGAATATTGAGTCTAATCGTGATGATTACCACCAAGATTTACTGTTTCTTGGTCATCAAACTGGGGTTAAGCGCGATTTGACGGCATTCGAGAATCTTCATTTTTATCAATCAGTGCATAATGCAGAATCGTCTTCTCAAGAGATATATCAAGCCTTGGCTAAAGTGGGTTTAGCTGGCCGGGAAGACGTGGCTGCAGGCCAGCTTTCTGCCGGACAACAGCGCCGAGTTGCGCTGGCTCGTTTGTGGCTCAGTCAACAAAAGTTGTGGATTTTAGATGAACCGTTAACTGCGATTGATAAGCAAGGTGTCAAAGTGTTGGAAGCCTTATTTCTAGCGCATGCGCAACAAGGTGGCATTGTTGTATTGACCACACACCAAGATATGTTTGCTAACTATCCGCAATTGCGAAAAATTAAATTGGGGCATGAGTCATGATCGTGACCATGGGGATGATCATCCGTCGTGAATTATTGATCGCTTTTCGACGTCAAGCCGATATTTTTAATCCATTGTGGTTTTTTATCATAGTGATCACCCTATTTCCGCTGAGTATCGGCCCAGAGCCTGCTTTGCTCGCCCGTATCGCTGCAGGTATTGTTTGGGTTGCGGCGTTACTGTCGGCGCTACTATCACTTGAGCGTCTGTTTCGCGATGATTTTCAAGACGGGTCGCTTGAACAAATGATGCTGATCCCAGTGCCATTACCCATAGTCGTTATTTCAAAAGTCGTGGCTCATTGGTTATTGACTGGACTGCCTTTAATTTTAATTAGCCCATTGTTAGCCGTATTATTGTCATTAGATTTTAATACGTGGCTTGCGGTTGTATTGACTTTGTTCATTGGCACGCCAACGTTGAGTTTTATCGGTGCTATTGGTGTTGCATTGACCGTCGGCTTGCAAAAAGGTGGCGTGTTGCTGAGCCTACTGGTCTTACCCTTGTATATCCCGATTTTAATCTTCGCTACATCAGCTATTGATGCAGCATCGCTTGGCATGCTCTACAACGGTCAATTGGCTGTTTTGGGGGCAATGTTTATGGGCGCGATAACATTAACTCCATTTGCTATTAGCGCAGCATTGAGAGTCAGCGTTAACTAAATTAAGTACGAACGATATTTTCAGCAATGCATTTGAGCGTTGCGTATCAACAACACAATAAACTGAGCAGACACATGCTCAGAAGCAATGAAGTAAGAGTGAGACAATACAATGTGGAAATGGCTCCATCCCTATGCAAAGCCTGAATCCGCCTACCGGCTATGTGGAAAGTTCCTGCCTTGGTTTGCAGGGCTCGCTATCTTATGCCTGGTAGTCGGTAATATCCTTGGTTTAGCTTATGCTCCGGCAGACTATCAACAAGGCGACAGCTTCAGAATCATTTACATTCATGTCCCTTCTGCCATTTGGTCAATGGGCATTTATATGTCGATGGCGATTGCGGCTTTCATTGGTCTAGTTTGGCAATTAAAACTGTCAGACATGGCCGCTGCTGCAATGGCGCCCATCGGTGCGGTATTTACGTTTATTGCGTTAATTACTGGAGCCATTTGGGGTAAACCGATGTGGGGAACTTGGTGGGTATGGGATGCTCGTCTGACGTCTGAGCTCATTTTACTGTTTCTCTATTTGGGAGTGATTGCGCTTTACCACGCTTTCGATGATCAAAAAACAGCCGCAAAAGCCGCAGGTCTGCTGGCCATCGTTGGTGTGATCAATCTACCTATCATTCATTTCTCCGTTGAGTGGTGGAATACCCTGCACCAAGGTGCCACGATTACTAAATTTGAAAAGCCTTCCATATCCAGTGACATGTTGTGGCCACTGCTGCTCAATATTTTTGGTTTTGCTTTCTTTTTTGCTGCGGTCACTATGGTCCGCTTACGCAATGAAATTATCAGTAAAGAGAGCCATCGCCCTTGGGTTATCGAATTGGCAACCCTTCAAACACAGAAAGGTAACTGATCATGCATTTTGACTCTTTGAGTGATTTCTTGGCGATGGGCGGTTACTCCGCCTATGTATGGAGTGCATTTGGCATTACCTTTTTATCCATGTTTATTTTACTGATGCTCAGCATCAAGCGTGGCAAAACCTTGTTGCAAGATGTGCAAGCAAAGGTTGAACGCCAAGCCAGAATTGATGCTGCAAAGCATATGGAGAACACCTTATGACCCCAAGACGTAAAAAAAGACTCACCATTATTTTGGCATTGATTATTGGGGCTGGTGCCACCATTGGTTTGATGTTGTATGCACTCAATCAAAATATGGACCTTTTCTATACGCCGACCGAGCTTGTACACGGTAAACCCGATGGGACAAAGCCAGAAGTGGGTCAACGGCTACGCATTGGCGGCATGGTGGTGGTGGGCTCTGTGAAAAGAGATCCGGGTTCACTAAAAGTAAGATTTCAGCTCCACGATGTTGGTCCAAATGTGACGGTCGAATATGAAGGCATCTTACCCGACTTGTTTAGAGAAGGTCAGGGTATTGTTGCGCAAGGCGTATTGAAAGATGCCACCACAGTAGAAGCGTTTGAAGTGCTAGCCAAGCATGATGAAAACTATATGCCACCGGAAATTGCTGAAGCAATGAAGAAAACGCATGAGCCGTTAACCTATAGCTCGGAACAAAAACAAGGAAGTGCTCAATGATTGTTGAAATAGGACATTTTGCCCTTATTGTTTCACTTGGGCTTGCCATATTACTCAGCTTACTTCCACTTGTTGGTGCTTCTAAAAACAATACCATGCTGATGAATACTGCGCGGCCATTAGCATGGGGAATGTTTTCATTGCTATTGGTCTCATTTAGCATTTTGTTGTGGGCATTTTATGTCAATGACTTCACGGTACAATACGTGGCGAGTAATTCGAATAGTCAATTACCCTGGTATTACCGTCTAACAGCGGTGTGGGGGGCGCATGAAGGTTCATTATTGCTGTGGGTTTTAATTCAAGCGGGATGGACTGTGGCGGTGGCTACCTTTAGCCGTGGTATGCCTCAAGAATCTGTGGCGCGAGTCTTATCTGTTATGGGGCTGATCAGCGTTGGATTCTTGCTGTTTGTCATCGTGACTTCGAATCCATTTTTACGCACCTTACCCTATTTCCCAATTGATGGTCGTGACTTAAACCCGCTGCTACAAGATCCTGGGCTAATCATTCACCCACCCATGTTATATATGGGATATGTTGGTTTTTCAGTCGCATTCTCATTTGCGATAGCCTCTTTGATGACTGGGCGTTTGGATACTGCATGGGCCCGTTGGTCTCGTCCTTGGACAACTGCGGCGTGGTTATTTTTGACATTAGGCATCGCGCTAGGTTCGTGGTGGGCTTACTACGAACTTGGCTGGGGTGGCTGGTGGTTCTGGGATCCAGTAGAAAACGCGTCGTTTATGCCATGGCTTGCGGGAACGGCATTGATGCACTCACTGGCTGTGACAGAAAAACGTGGCACATTCAAAGCTTGGACAGTGTTACTGGCAATTTCAGCATTTTCGCTCAGTTTACTGGGCACATTCTTAGTGCGATCTGGTATTTTGGTTTCGGTACACGCATTTGCATCCGATCCCGCTCGTGGCCTGTTTATCCTTGGGTTTTTGGTGTTTGTCATCGGTGGCTCACTGCTATTGTTTGCCGTTAAAGGTGCGGCAGTGCGCGTCCGTGGCAATGCTGAATTGATCTCGCGTGAAAATGCGCTGCTCTCCAACAACATCTTATTAATCGCGGCATTGGTGGTGGTGTTGGTTGGCACCTTGTTACCTTTAATCCACAAGCAGATTGGCCTTGGTTCCGTATCAATAGGAGCGCCTTTCTTCAACATGCTGTTTGCATGGCTAATGGTGCCATTTGCATTTTTGCTGGGGATCGGTCCACTGATCCGTTGGAAGCGCGATAATTTTTCCAAGCTTTTGAAACCGATGTTGATTTGTGGCCTGATGGCGTTGATTCTTTCGGCGGTTATGGTGTACCTGCTAGCTGAACGCTTTAGCTTGATGGCATTTATCGGCTGGGTCATGGCGTTTTGGATCATCTTGCTACACGTTGTCGAGTTGCACCAACGTGCGACACATCGTCATAGCTTCATGATAGGGGTGACTAAACTACAACGTAGCCACTGGGCCATGATGTTAGGCCATGTTGGTCTTGCCGTTACTGTGATTGGTATTGCGATGGTGCAAAACTACAGTATCGAGCGTGATGTTCGTCTAGCACCTGGGGAATCTTTTGAAATCCAACAATATAACTTTTATTTCAAAGGGTTAAGAGATAAAGATGGCCCGAACTATGATGGTTATATTGCCGATTTTGAAATTACGCAGGATGGGCAATACGTGAATACACTCCATGCGGAAAAACGCTTTTATCGTACTGCCAAGTCAATGATGACTGAAGCGGCCATCGATCGTGGCATCACTCGCGATTTGTACATTGCAATGGGTGAGCGATTAGAAGATGGTCGTTCATGGGCGATCCGAATTTATTACAAACCATTTGTACGTTGGATCTGGGCTGGTGCTTTATTGATGTCATTAGGTGGTGCGTTAGCCATCAGTGACAAACGCTACCGCTTTAGAAAAAGCTCCCAACAGGAGGCGTAGATGAACAAGAAAATTCTATTTATTCCATTGGTGGCTTTTCTTGGTCTAGTTGCCGTGTTTGTTACTCAGTTGGTCAAAAATACCGAAGGTGATGATCCCACAAAATTGGAGTCGGTTCTGATTGGTAAGTCTGTGCCTGAATTTCGTTTGGAAGATTTAGCCGAACCCGGCAAGCTGTATGACCAAGCGATATTTAAAGGGGAGCCTTTGCTGCTGAACGTCTGGGCAACTTGGTGCCCGACCTGCTATGCCGAACATCAATATCTCAATCGGTTGGCGGGTGATGGTGTAAAAATTATAGGTTTAAATTATAAAGATCAACGAGATAAAGCGGTTCAATGGTTAAATGAGCTAGGTAATCCTTACTTGATCAGCCTGTTCGATGGTAATGGTATGCTAGGGTTAGATCTCGGCGTTTACGGTGCGCCGGAAACCTTTCTCATTGATGCCAACGGCGTTATTCGTTACCGCCATGTGGGGGATGTTAATCCAACCAATTGGCAAACAACTTTGCAACCTATGTATCAGAAACTTCTAGAGGAAGCGAAGTAATGAAGCGTTTTATATTATCGATCATTGCTAGCTTTGCTTTGGTATTTTCTGTGCAATCTGCAATTGAAGTGTACGAGTTTGATAATCCACAGCAAGAGCAGCAATTCAAAGAGTTGAGCAATACATTGCGTTGTCCAAAGTGTCAAAACAATACTATTGCCGACTCAAATGCAGCATTAGCACAGGACTTACGTAATAAAGTCTATGAAATGACCAAGCAAGGTAAGTCTGAACAAGACATTGTTGACTACATGATTGCACGTTACGGCAACTTTGTGACCTATAATCCACCGTTGACTTTGGCGACTTCTATCTTATGGCTAGGTCCTTTGAGTGTGGTGTTTCTGGGTTTTGGTTTTATTGTATTACGCAGCAAACGTCGTAAAGCATCAATCGCTCAAAGTGGTGAAGTTTGGGATGCCGAAAAGGAAGAGCGATTAAATCAGTTGCTCGCCGAAGACGCGGTTGATGATGAGAAGCATGGAGACAAACAATAATGACGTTTTTTTGGTTATCTACCCTCATTCTGACCTTCTTTGGTTGTGTCTTCATTGCACTGCCGATCCTCAAAAACAGAGCGAACAACGATGCAGCGCTGCGTGACGAATTGAACAAAGCGATCTTTAAAAACCGCCTTGCAGAGTTACACGAAGAGACGCAAGAAGGGTTGGTTGACAGCGAACAAGAGCTGATTGCTGATCTGAAACAGTCGCTATTGGATGATATTCCTGCGCAATCGGTGCAAGGAAATTCTTCACATGTGTCACCGATGGTTGTTTTGATCCCCTCGATTTTATTGGTCGTCATCTTAAGCTATGGCTTTTACCTAAAATTTGGCGCGGCTAGTCAAGTAGAGCAGTGGCAGCAAGTGAACGCTAACTTACCTGCACTCTCAAAAAAAATGATGTCACCAGAAGGTGCTGCCTTAAGTGATGATGAGATGAATGATCTCACACTGGCGCTGCGCACTCGTCTGCATTATCAGCCTCAAGATGCGACCGGGTGGTTGCTGCTTGGACGTATTGGACTTGCTAACAGAGATATAGAAACATCGATTGGCTCAATGAAGAAAGCGTATGCGTTAGATCCAAAAGATGCAGATGTGAAGTTGGGCTATGCGCAAGCATTAATGTTGTCACAAGATGAGCTTGACCAAAATCAAGCACGTGAAATTTTAATGGCATTAGTACAACAAGATTATGTTGATCTACGCGTGTTTTCACTACTTGCGTTTGATGCGTTTGAACGCCAGGATTACCCAGCGGCGATGAAGTATTGGCGATTAATGCAGCAGATGATTGGCCCTGAAGATAGCCGTTATGAGATGCTTTCGCGCAGTATTGAAAGAGCACAAAGCAAAATGCAGCCTAAAGCTATCGATGGGAAAATGGTTCCTGTCACCATCTCACTCGGTGATGGTGTGACTCTTGAACAAAATGCAGTACTCATAGTCTCCGTGCACAGTTCTGATGGTGCACCTATGCCTGTTGCCGCAGCGCGTTATCCACTGACTCAATTCCCTATTAAGGTTGTGTTAGATGATAGCAATAGCATGGTTCAGGGGCGGAAGTTATCCGACCTTGCACAGCTTATTGTTCGAGTACGCTTGGATACGGATGGCAATGTTTCAACCAAACAAGGTGATTGGTTTGGTGAAAGTGCTCCCATGAGCCTCGGTCAACCTGTTGAAGTTGTGATCAATAAGCAGTATTAATAGCACTTATATACAATTAACGTATTGATAGGCCGATGTCTCATCGGCCTTTATACATGGAAATAAATAATGATAAGCCGCCTATCCCGACTGATATGCCCTATGCTGTTCCTTTTCGTACTAGCAGGGTGTGCAAGCACTCCGGATTCAACGTCAGCCGAATCAAATCAAACGCAGTCGGGCGATCCTTTTGAGGTTTTTAACCGATCAATGTGGACAATCAACTACGATTATATCGATCCATACTTGGTTCGCCCTGTTGCGATTGCCTACGTGGATTACATTCCACACCCCATTAGAAAAACGATCGCCAATGTTCTGTCAAACCTTGATGAACCTTCAAGCATTATCAACAACATATTGATGGGTAATGGTACGAAAGCCGTTGACCACTTTAACCGCTTTTGGATTAATAGCACCTTAGGCCTGTTTGGGATGATTGATATTGCGTCAGAAGCGGGCATCACCAAACACAATGAAAAAGCGTTTAGTGATGCGGTAGGCCATTATGGTGTTGGTAATGGTCCATATTTAATGATTCCTGGATACGGGCCCTACACGATTCGAGAAACCACAGATGTTGTGGATGGCTTGTATGTACCACTTTCTTATCTCAATGTCTGGGCTGGCCTAGGTAAATGGGCTCTGGAAGGATTGGAGACCCGAGCAAGGCTCGTTCCCCAAGAAGTGACGTTGGAAAACTCCCCAGATCCATATTCATTAACTCGCGATGTTTATTTACAACGCCAAGATTTTAAAGCAGAAATTGATACCCAAACGTACGATGAATCGGAAGAAGAGTATCTCGACGATTATCTGGAAGAAGGGTTTTAATCATACCCATGTAGGTCGGCCTTGTACTGCTAGCTAGGCCGACATCACACGTCCGCTAAAGTATTCGTTAGCGACGATGTATTCCGTATTGCGGATCAATTCATCTTGCAGCTCAGCCCAATGGGGCTTCTCATCTACATCACCTTTTGCGCTAGGCACTACGCCTCCGACCCTTATGTTGAAAGGGGTTAGTTCTTTTGCCCAACTCTGCGTGAAACCAGAAACCATAGAATTCGCATTTTCAATTCCCGCTAGGTCATACTCATCATTTTGAGAAATGACGTTCACAATCACACCTGGTTTGTTGTTAATACGCATTCGCTCAGCACTTGCTTGACCAAAAGTGAATAAAGTTGAGGCCATCATGGCGAGCTTCTGAAGAAAGACTTCAGCTCGTTGTTCACCTATCAAGGGGGGGAGGGATGCATTTGGCCAATTATTGACCAGCACATCCGGTGCCCCATGATAGGTTTGATCAATAAAATCGAACAGCCGATGGATCGTTTCTAAAGAGTAATCTGGTGTGTGGTAATAATGAACATCCTGAGAGATCGCTTTGCAACGAGCAAAGGTTTCCATTAATCCAAATTTGTCTTGGTCACACAAAATAATTTTTGCACCTAAATGTGCGAAATGAACGGCCAGCGTGCTACCAAGCATCGAACTTGCTGAAGTGATTAATATTATTGCACTTTTTATATCCATTGGGTGCCTCACCCTATTGTTTGTTTTATTGTTGTAGCGGGATTTAGTCTCAATAGGATGGTTGATTAACTGTGGGTAGGGTGTGAATAACATCAAATTACTCAGCCTAAGCGAGCGTGGTATGTGTTTTTTTTGGTCATACTCACATTCTGATCTAGAGAATGTCGTTTTGTGTTACATACAAGACATCAAACTTGGGTGCGGATCTGATCTCGCCGGTGGGCAACGGTGAGTTGAACCGACAGATCGGCAACTAAGAGCTCAACGTTTGAGGGGGAGGCAAGATGCCTTCGCTCATGTCCTGACAGATTAAGATATACCTCTTCGGGTAAATCATGCGTATCTTCAGGCAAATAGGCGAGTACTTCAGGAGTCAAGTAGTGGCTGAGTTTCGCACTGGCGAGCCCTCCGTGATGGAAAAGCTCGGCCTGTTTTGCTGAAACAACGTAAGAGCTTTGGTCGGAACGCAGTGCTTGAGGATCCGTAAGCTCAAATCGCTTACGTAACAATTCATCGCTAGTGGGTGGGTTTTCAATACGTTCAACAGGAGTGTTGTCGCGTACATCGTTAGAAAACATCGACAGTATGAGTGCAAAGTCCGCACGGCGTCCTTGCTGAACAGCATGGCTTAGCCCCGAGCCAAATTGAAGCTCGTTTATAATACTGGCTTTATCTAATGTATGTACTTGCATTTGCCTCTCCAACCGATGCACTTTTAGCGGCGAGAAAGCAGATAACTTTAGATAAAATAACAAAAAAGCCTGCGATAAAGCAGGCTTTTCATATGACTAAATACCAATCCAAGGGGAAAAGGTTATTTTGCTAGGTTTTCTGCAACGAATGCCCAGTTAACCAGTGCCCAGAAACCATTCATGTAGTCAGGGCGTAGGTTACGGTAATCGATGTAGTAAGCGTGTTCCCACAGATCAACCGTCAGTAGCGGAGTCACACCTTCGTGAGTCAGTGGTGTGGCTGCATTTGAAGTGTTGATGATCTCTAAAGAGCCATCCGCATTTTTCACCAACCAAGTCCAAGATGAACCAAAGTTATTGATCGCTGAGTCAGTGAATTTTGCTTTAAAAGCTTCAAAAGAACCAAATGCGGCGTTGATTGCGTCTGCAACGGCACCTGTTGGTTCGCCACCTGCATTTGGTGCAAGGCAGTGCCAATAGAAGGTGTGGTTCCAAATTTGAGCTGCGTTATTAAACACGCCACCAGTTGAAGTCTTGATGATCTCTTCGAGAGATTTACCTTCAAATTCAGTGCCAGGAATAAGGCCGTTAAGCTTCACAACGTAAGTGTTGTGGTGCTTACCGTGGTGGAAATCTAGTGTTTCGGCTGAAATGTGTGGTTCTAGAGCGTCTTTAGCGTAAGGCAAAGCTGGTAATTCGAATGACATTGCTCGATTCTCCGTTGTGTAGAAAGAGTGAAAGTCTCTTTCAGTAGCTTCCAGATATTATAATGATATTCGTCGATACGACTGACTTGAAGGTATTTTAGCAAGTTTTTACTTTATTAAAAGTCCTAATATTGAAAATTGTTGTATAGGCAGGATATCCATAAATAATATGTGCTTTTTATTCTCTATTAATGATTTAGAATGTCAGTAACAAACCGCACTATCCCATTAAGAGGAAGCAATGGAAACTATTGATAAAATTAAACAGCAACTTAAAGAAAATGCCATTCTGCTATACATGAAAGGCTCTCCTAAGCTACCAAGTTGCGGATTCTCTTCTCAAGCTGCGCAGGCTTTGATGGCTTGCGGTGAGAAATTTGCTTATGTGGATATTCTGCAAAACCCAGATATCCGCGCTGAGCTGCCTGTATACGCACAGTGGCCTACTTTTCCACAATTGTGGATTGAAGGTGAGTTGATTGGTGGTTGTGACATCATTATCGAAATGTTCCAAAAAGGCGAACTGCAACCTTTAGTGAAAGAAGCCGCTGCACGTGCAGGCAATGAAGAGTAATACTGTATAAAATAACAGTTTTTCTTGATTTATTAAGGTCACATTGGTTAATGTGGCCTTATTTTTTTGCGTTGATTTGAGTTTATGACCCGTTTATTCATTGCTGAAAAGCCCAGCTTAGGGCGCGCTATAGCCGATGCTCTGCCGAAACCACACAAGAAAGATCAAGGTTTCATTCGTTGTGCGAATGGTGACATCGTTACTTGGTGTATTGGGCATTTACTCGAGCAAGTTGAGCCGGATGTTTATGATGAACGCTATAAAAAGTGGAATTTACTCGACTTACCTATCATTCCTTCACAGTGGCAGCTTAGACCGCGCAAAACATCGAGCAAACAGTTGACTGTGATTCGTCAGCTTTTGAAAGAAGCATCGCAAATTATCCATGCAGGAGACCCGGATCGCGAAGGGCAACTATTAGTTGATGAAGTGATTGATTATTGCAAAGTAAGCCAAAGTAAAAAAGAGCAAGCATTGCGGCTACTGATCAGCGATTTAAACCTTCCAGCCGTGCAACGTGCACTGAAACAGATGCGCAGTAACCGCGAATTCATCCCTTTATCGGTTTCAGCGCTCGCGCGTTCAAGAGCCGATTGGTTGTATGGCATGAATATGTCACGGGCTTATACTTTGCTGGGGCAGAAAGCGGGCTATCAAGGTGTCTTGTCGGTTGGACGGGTACAAACTCCTATTCTAGGGCTTGTGGTACGTCGGGATGAGGAGATAGAAAACTTCATCCCGCGAGACTATTTTACATTACATGCGTTAATCCCTTATCAAACTGATCAAGTGGCGTTTGATATCCGTGCGCGCTGGAAACCCAGTGATGCTTGCCAGCCGTGGCAAGATGAAGAAGGGCGAGTCTTAAACCGCAAGTTGGTGGAAAATGTCGCACAGCGCATCGCAGGGCAACCCGCCACAGTGATTGAAGCCGAACAAAAGCAAACTAAGCAAGCCGCGCCGTTACCTTATTCCTTATCTGCACTGCAAATTGATGCAGCGAAGCGCTTTGCAATGAGCGCCCAACAAGTGTTAGATACTTGCCAATCTCTGTATGAGAAGCATAAATTAATCACCTATCCGCGCTCAGATTGTCGTTACTTACCACAAGAACATTACGCTCAAGCTTCGTCAGTAACCCAAGCTATCGCGTGCAACGCCAAAGAGTTGTTAACGGCGGTCAGTGGCGCAAACTTAGCTCTTAAATCCAAAGTATGGAACGATAAGAAAGTGGACGCACACCATGCCATTATTCCCACACCAAAGCAGGCATCCGTCAATGCCTTGTCGGGAAATGAGATGAAAATATACCAATTGATTGCGCGCCAATACTTGATGCAATTTTATCCCGCTGCCGTGTACGCGGAAGCCAAGCTGGTGTTTGATATTGCGGGTGGCTTTTTTGTTGCGTCAGGGCGACAACTGGTTGACACCGGTTGGAAGAGTTTGTTGGGCAAAGTCGATGAAGAAGAGAACGGAGTCGATACCGTTCCACCACTGAGTAAAGGGACGGTGCTGACGTGTCGAGAAGGGGAGATTCACGATCGAAAAACCGAGCCTCCTCGTCATTTTACTGAAGCGACTTTGCTACAAGCGATGACGGGAATTGCTCGCTATGTTGAAGATAAAGAGCTGAAAAAAATCTTACGTGAAACCGATGGTTTGGGTACGGAAGCGACGCGAGCGGGGATCCTTGACACTTTATTCAAGCGGCAACTCTTAACACGTCAAGGTAAGCTGATTCTAAGCTCCCCAGCGGGAAGGGGTTTAATTCATGCGCTGCCAAATGAATCAACCTATCCTGATATGACCGCCCATTGGGAGCATCAACTGCAAGCGATGGCTGAACGTGGGCAAGCGTATCAACCCTTTATGCAAGTGCTGCAAGAGCGCATTATGCAGATCATGGAACAGGCGAAATCGGGCGCAGTGCCAGAGTCGCTTCGCTCATTGCCCAAAGTGGAGCGCCTTGCATTCAAACGAAAGGCAAGTAAACCCAGCAAAACAACGCGTTATCAACGTAATTCGGCTCAATAAAATGACATCAAAGAATCGGTCGCTAAGGCCAGCGATTAGGTAAGATATTCACCGACCTGACGAGCTAATTATCACATTTTCGATAAAAAAGGCTGGTATCCCAATCGGTTACATTATCAGTCACTTTGCCGACAAGTGGCAGTAAACACCACGCCTCGCGCTCTTGAAAAGGGTGGCTTGTTATCACGGCAAAACCAGCAATACAGCATCTTCCACCTTTAGAACGGATAAACTGGGCAATCGAGCTGACCGCTTCTTCACTGTAGGATTCAATCTTATAGAGATGGCTCATACACTTCTCCTCTCTAACCATGTCATTAATTACGACATAACCGTTGAATAATGGAAAGCATATTTGATGCCAGTTTATAAAAAATACACCTTTGGTATGTGATGAATGGAGAGGGTACTTATCTAATGAATGGCAACTGGTGCGTGGAATAAAAAATCAGTATGAGAAAATGATGTTAATCAGATACGAAAAAGCCGCTGTAAAAACAGCGGCTTTTCTTAAAAGTGGCGGAGAGATAGGGATTTGAACCCTAGGATAGCTATTAACCATCGCCGGTTTTCAAGACCGGTGCTTTAAACCACTCAGCCATCTCTCCGTGTGGTGCGCATAATAGCGAGGCAATTTTACTTTGTAAAGTCTTGAACCGATCGTTTGCTGTTTTTGTATACAATTGACGATAGTTTTCCACTAATGGCTTGATTCTTAGCGCCTTGTTGGAGAAAAAATGTACATTAATGCGTACTTCGTTATGGCGCCTTTTTTATTTGGTTGCTGGCTTAACGGTGAATTCTTGCGATGTTTATACAGAAAGTCGTATTGAAGCGGGGTAATCGGTCATGTATTAGCAACGGTTTACCAAGAGCCTGATGCTCTCTTGTCGTATCAGGCTACCGGAGTTTCATAAATGGAATGTTATTTCTTTTTTATGCCTTTATGTTCATATAATGCTTGAACCTCTGGGAATGACGGGTAACAAGCTAAAACTGGCAGGGAAATGGTACTAAACCTGAACCATAGCCAAAAGATGGCTTTCTTGACCCTGCGCAAGGTGAGGAGTAATTTGCAGCTTCCTGTGTTTAAGGCACTGCTTCCATTTCCAATCATTAAGTACAGAGTGTTTGCAGGAGTTTATCTTGCACTCACCTATGCTGATGATTGAAATCAGTCAATAAAAAGAACCATGCTAGAAGAAACGACAACCAATGACCCTCATGATGCTCAACCTGAGGGGACTGAACGCATTTATCGCCAACGTTTTGATTCCAAAATAGGGTTTCAAAATGAATACGATATTCTTGCTATTGAAGAGCCTTTACAAATCAGTTTGCAATGGAATGATACGGTTACTAACAAGCTGCATATCGAAGAGTGGAGCATGACAATGCGAACGCCCGGTGACGATGCTCATCTCATCGGTGGCTTACTTTACACGCAGCAAGTGATCGATTCATATGACCATATACTCAATATGGAATTGGTTGACGACGAATCACGGCATGGCCAGAATCACTGGTTGGTCACGCTCAATCATCCATACACTGATGTGATTCAGCATCAGGCCCGTCGTTATATGAGCCAGTCGAGCTGTGGCATTTGCGGTATGACATCCATCCGAGCATTGAGTTTGAGGCGAGAAATTCGCATTGATGATAGCCCGAAATGGCTCTCTTCTGATGTTGTTATTGCGCTTCCTAATCTGCTTCTTGTTCATCAACCACTGTTTGCAAAAACGGGGGCGGTGCATGGTGCCGGTTACTTCGTGAATGGCGAGTTGATTGCCGTTGCCGAAGATGTGGGTCGCCATAACGCAGTGGATAAGTTGATAGGCCGAATTTTGAGTGAGCAGCGCTGGCACCCGCAAGGGGTATTAATTCTTAGCGGCCGAGTGAGTTTTGAGTTAATGCAAAAAGCGGCTATTGCTGGCATTTCAGTGGTGGTGGCTGTTGGTGCGCCATCACGTTTAGCGCTCGATATGGCGCGTCAGTTTGATATGACACTGATTGGTTTTATCAAAAAAAATCAATTCAATATATACCATGGTCATGCACGTTTGCAGTCAGTGAAAGAGTGAGAAGAAGAATATGAGTATTAAACAATATACCGGTTCGGCTGGTGGTTGGGGAGCGCTAAAAAGCACCGCGCATCATCTATTGAAAAGTCATAATGTTGCCAAAAATATTTCCAATCTTTTAAAAACCAACCAAGACCATGGTTTTGACTGTCCGGGCTGTGCTTGGGGTGAAAAACATGCTCCAGGGCGTTTTCGTTTTTGCGAAAATGGCGCTAAGGCCGTCAACTGGGAAGCCACTTCTCGACGCGTTGGGGCGGATTTCTTTAAGCAATATTCGGTCACTTGGCTCAATAAGCAGAGTGACTATTTTCTCGAATCTCAAGGGCGTTTAGCGGAACCAATGCGCTACAACGCTCAAACGGATCACTATGAGCCAATCAGCTGGGATGAGGCGTTTGCACTGGTTGCAAAACACCTCAATCAACTCGCTAGTCCAAATCAGGCGGAATTTTATACATCAGGCCGCGCGAGTAATGAAGCTGCATTTCTATACCAGTTGTTTGCGCGCCGGTTTGGTACCAATAATTTTCCTGATTGCTCAAACATGTGCCATGAAGCTACGAGCGTCGCCTTGGTTCGCTCGATTGGCATTGGTAAGGGAACTGTGACTATTGAGGATTTTGAAGAATCCGATGCGATTCTTTTATTTGGACAAAACCCAGGAACGAATCACCCTCGTATGTTGGAAACACTAGCGTCAGCCTATAAGCGTGGCGCTCGGGTTGTTGCATTTAATAATTTAAAAGAGCGAGGATTGGAGCGTTTTACTAACCCGCAAAATCCTTTTGAAATGTTAAGCAATGGTTCAACACCGACCACTAGCCATTATTTCACTCCTAAATTAGGCGGAGATATGGCGGCGGTTCGTGGCTTGGTGAAAATTCTTTTTGTTCGTCATCAGCAAGCACAGGCTTGCGGTGAATCGATATTCGACCTTGATTTCATTGCCCAGCATACCGAAGGGATGGAGTCTTATTTAGCCATGGTGCAGGCTACGTCGTGGTCAAGTATTATTGAACAATCTGGGCTCACGCAACAAGAGCTAGAGCTGGTGGCAGATATTTACCAGAGCGCTAAACGCGTGATCGTAACTTGGGCGATGGGGGTGACTCAGCATAAGCATTCGGTGGCAACCATACAAGAGTTGGTCAATCTACAATTACTGTTTGGCCAAATTGGTAAGGATGGTTCTGGGGTATGTCCTGTCCGTGGCCACTCAAATGTGCAAGGTGACCGCACGGTTGGAATTAATGAAAAACCGCCTGAATTTCTACTCGACAATATTGAAAAAGTACTGGGCTTTACGCCACCAAAAGCGCATGGACATAACGTAGTTAATGCTATTGAGGCGATGCTACGGGGTGAAAGTAGAGTCTTTATCGGTTTAGGAGGAAACCTCGTTGCTGCTGCGCCCGATACCGAGCGTGTCGCACAAGCAATGAAAAACTGTAATTTGACCGTAAACATTGCGACTAAACTGAATCGGAGCCATGTCAACCCGGGCAAGGATGCGTTGATCCTGCCTTGTTTAGGTCGGACAGATATTGATATTCAGGCTCAGGGGCCACAGAAAATTACCGTTGAAGACTCATTCTCCATGGTTCATGCCTCTTCTGGGCGAATTGATGTTACAGGAGAGATGATGCGCTCAGAGCCTGCCATTATCGCAGGAATGGCAAAAGCGACCTTAGGGGAGGGAAATCCAATCGATTGGCAATCCATGGCCGATAATTACGATAACATTCGAGATTTGATTGAAAAGATTATCCCAGGATTTGCCAATTTTAATCAGAGGCTCAAAGGGCCTGGCGGTTTTTATCTTGGTAATTCAGCGCGTGAATTTAATTGGAAAACACCCACAGGAAAAGCGCAGATAAGCAGCAATGCACTTCCTGAATCTATCGTTCCGCTCAAAACTCAGCAGATGACCAAGAAACCGATTTTTGTGTTGCAGACGATGCGTTCGCACGATCAGTACAACACCACGGTTTACGGTTTGGATGATCGTTACCGAGGTGTATTTGGTGAACGTAATGTCATTTTCATGAATGAAAAAGATATTGAGCAGCTGCAATTAAAAGCGGGTGAACGAGTCGATATTGAGACACTGTGGGATGATGGTATTAAACGTGAAATTTTGGGCTTCAAAGTGGTCGCCTATGTAATTCCTCAAGGGAATGTAGCGGCCTATTTCCCTGAGGCAAATGCACTCATTCCATTGAGCAGTAAAGGGGACTTTAGTGATACCCCGACATCAAAATCTATTGCCGTTGTCATTCACCCAACCAAAGTTGCGCCACTGTTAGTTCAAACAGACTAAAAATCAGATACTAAAGCAAAAAAGAGAGCCGAAGCTCTCTTTTTTTAGGTGTATGGTCGGACTGAGAGGATTTGAACCTCCGACCCCCGACACCCCATGACGGTTTATCTTATTTGTTAACTTGTTGA
>Ga0075011_10000048_pt1 | contig 56212 bp, 47 predicted proteins | sample TARM_MetaG_T_14_FD_72354 | JGI IMG/M metagenome (GOLD analysis project Ga0075011, IMG submission 72354) | Freshwater microbial communities from Pennsylvania, USA, analyzing microbe dynamics in response to fracking - TARM_MetaG_T_14 | ecosystem: Environmental > Aquatic > Freshwater > River...
GTGAGCTTACGGCAGCATAGCTCAACTTTTAGCAACAAGTCGTGATTTACTGAGTGTCTGTCCATTAAGAGGATCGACACCGTGCCACAACATAAACTAGAACAAGCCATTGCCGCGTTTGATCACTGGCGCCAAAACCGAACTAAACGCACTCACACTCCTAACGAACTTCGACAATTGGCCGTTGAATTAGCAGACAGTCACTCCCATAATCACATTGCTACTGCGTTGAGGATTAACGCTCGACAACTCAAGATTTGGTGTGACCATGCTGCTGTCAGTTCCACCGCCCCCTCTGACTTTATGTCATTGCCTATCGAGCACGAATTTGAGCCTAATACAGAGCATCGTTTGAGCATTGAAATGACGCTACCAAACTCAAGTCAAATTCGTATTAGCGGAGAGCTGTCACTTCATCTGCTCCAAACCTTGCTGCAAGATGTGGGGGCATTAGCATGATCCATCTAACTGCGCAGACCCAAATCCTTCTGGCCATTAAGCCTGCCGATTTTCGTTGTGGAATTGATGGCTTTGTCGCCCTCTGTCGTCATCAGCTCAAACAAGAGCCACGTAGCGGTACCCTGTTTGTGTTCACCAATCGACGCCGAACCATGTTAAGGGCGCTATGCTACGATGGTTCCGGATACTGGTTGATGAGTAAGCGCCTGACCAAAGGGCGCTTTCAAGATTGGCCGAGGAAATCTCAAGAGACGATCACGCCTTTAGTCGCTAGGCAATTGAAAGCCCTGCTGGCAGGGCTGCCAGGCTGGCAAAGAGTGTGAACAAACGCACAGTCTACGGGTTCAAACAAACGATCGTTTCGATCGAGTTGACCGATCATGCTGAGCTGAAATAATGAGATACATCATCAGAGCACATTAGCCGACAGGATAGAAAGTGGCGCAAGAGTTTACCGACATAGATAGCGAAGAGTTGGATGGACTTATCCAGCGAGTGCAGGAGGCGAAAGAGCATGACCTGGCACTGAGCGCGGAAGATTGTCATATCCTGTTGAAAGCATTAAAAACGCTGGCGGCCTTACAAGAGCGCTTATCTGATAACGATATTACCTTGCATAAACTGCGTAAACTGGTGGGGATGGTCAGATCGTCAGAGACCATGGATACCCTGCTTGGCCAGAAAGCCAAGAAGAACAAAAAACGTGGTCAAAAACGGTCCAAACCTAAAGCGACTCAACCTGATGTGCCGGTAAAAACAAAAGTTACTCAGCACAAATTAACCGACCTAAGGAAAGGCGATGCATGCCCGGAGTGCCATCAAGGCAAGCTGTATAAGTATGAGCCGGCTACCTTGCTGCGTATCACGGGGCAAAGCCCATTCGTAGCTGAGCAGCATGTTATGGAACGCTTGCGCTGCAATGCGTGCGGTCAGTACTTCAAGGCGACATTGCCTGATGATGTCGTTGAGGATGGAGGGCCGAGTCAGAAATACGGTTACAGTGCTCGCACTTTAATGGCTCTGCATAAGTTTTTTGCTGGTGCGCCTTATTATCGCCAAGAAAGCATGCAGGCTCTGATGGGAGTAAAGCTTACAGCGTCAACCATTTTTGACCAAGTTGAGTTGGTAGCCAATAGCTTACAACCCGTTTATAACCTGCTTAGAATTTTTGCAGCCAACGCCGAGCATTACTACTTAGACGACACGAGTAATCGAATCTTAGACAAAGTCCCAATCGAAAAACCGCAACGCAATGGCACCAAAATGCGAGAGCGCACCGGCGTTTACAGTACGGGTTTAGTCGCTGGGTTAAAAGGCGGGCATAATGTGGTGTTATACAAAACGAACATTGGGCATGCGGGCGAGTTCATTGACGAGTTGCTGAGCGAGCGCGGTAAAACGCTATCTACTCCCATATTGATGAGCGATGCCTTATCCAGCAATCGCCCATCTCTTGGTTATGAAGTCCAACACTGTCTGTGCAATAGTCACGGGCGGCGGCAGTTCGCGGAAGTGCTTCACTCATTCCCAACCGAAGTTGAACAGGTATTAACGTGGTATGGAATGATCTGGGATAACGATCATGAGGCCAAAGTCTTGAGACTCAGCAGTAAGCAGCGACTTGCGTGGCATAAGAAAGTATCTCTGCCGGTGATGGAGCAGATCCGTGAATGGGGAGAGACAGAACTTAATAGAGGGCGTGTTGAAGAAAATAGTGGTCTTGGCAAAGCGATTGGATACTTCAATAAACACTATGACGGGCTTAGCGCGTTCTGCCACATCGAAGGGGCTCCGATAGACAATAACAAAGCGGAGCAAGCCCTCAAACTGGTCGCCAGAAACCGTAAGAATGCGATGTTCCATAAAACTCAAGCTGGCGCCAGTATTGCTGATGTGGTGATGGGAATGATAGCGACGTCAGCCGAAGCCGGTATCAACGTCTTGGATTACTTCAATACGCTGCAGCGTAAACAAGGTGAAGTAAAGGCGAACCCACAGCAGTTCCTACCTTGGAATTACCTATCTAATATCTAACCAAGAAATGCTCCTGCTTCGTCTGGAGCCAACTCTGCGCACCGATGTAAGCTATCTTCCCGTAAGCTCACGGATTTCTTACAAGCGGCATCTGAAGGAAAGCCGTTTGTTACAAGCTCTATTGGTATCTCTTATATGATGCAGGGAGATGCGCACGTAAGTAATTTAGATCCTATGGCGAGCGATCCTAATAACGGTGATATTTGGGTAGAAGAGGGACCACACCTCATGATTGCTGTACCTAAATATTTGCTTAAAGGTCTGAGTGATGACCCGTATAACGGTGGTCCTTATGTGATGTGGAAAGATACACCCTACGCACACATCATGGTTCCTTTGAAAAACAAATAACGTACTTTAGGGAGATAGTTATGGCTACATCACTATATGAACGACTTGGTGGTACTGGAGCAATTACACAAATTGCCAGCGATATTGTGGATTGCCATTTAAACAACCAATCCATCTCAACTCGCTTTGCTAACTCTGATGTGAATAAACTGAAAAAAACGGTTGCAGAGTTTTTCATTACTGGCAGCGGTGGGCCCAATATTTATAAGGGAGCAGATATGCTTACTGTCCATAAAGGTATGAATATCTCTGCGGTTGAATTTGTTGCTGTTTTGGATGATGCTCTTGAGGCATTACAGAAAAATGGTATCGCGCAACGTGAACAGGAAGAGGTGTTATTTATTCTCTACAGTATGCGTTCAGATATTATTCTGATATAGAGCCACTCATTTACGTGGCAGAAAAAGTCTGGTTTTTATCAGGCTTTTTTATTCTTTGTTTTTGAACGACTTTATTAGAGCTTTACTCCACTTTGAGATCGGCCTAACGGATTCTTATATTCACAATGGTAATCTAAACAGATGTTTGTAACCGGTTACAAAAATTATTTGTGTAAGGGAATTTATTGATGTCTGAAATGAGAACAAAACCGAAATATCTGGCCATGGCTGTGATGGCGGCTGCAATGGCTGCCTGTAGTAGTGCGCCGACAACGGTATCAAATCAAGGGGAAGATATGGAGTACAAAAACAATGCGCAAGCTATGTTGAGTAAACTTAGCCTTGAAGAGAAAATAAATATTCTGTCTGGCCCTGGGATGGATCTGAAAAACTATCAGGGGATCAACGCAACTAATCTTGATGCAGACAAAGATGTACTTGGGGTTGCAGGTTATATTAATGGCGTTAAGAATAATTCGTTTGATATTCCGGCAGCTAAGCTTGTAGATGGACCTGCCGGATTACGGATTCAACCGAAACGTGAAGGCGATGATAAAACTTATTACGCTACTGCGTGGCCAATTGGTTCACTACTGGCATCAAGCTGGGACACAGATTTAGTTAAGCAAGTTGGTGCCGCGGAAGGTAATGAAGTGAAAGAGTATGGGGTGGACTTTCTTTTAGCTCCGGGTATGAACATTCAACGTAACCCACTGCTTGGACGTAACTTTGAGTACTATTCTGAAGATCCGCTCTTATCCGGAAAAATTTCCGCGGCAATGGTCTCAGGTATTCAGTCCAATGATGTGGGTGCAACAATTAAACACTTTGTTGCCAATAATGCTGAGACAAACCGCTTCTTTAACAATACCGTGGCCGACCCGAGGACGCTGCGGGAAATTTATTTTCGTGGTTTCCAAATTGCCGTTGAAGAGGCTCAGCCCTGGGCCATTATGAGCTCATATAATTTACTCAATGGCACTTATGTCAATCAACGCAGAGATGCAATGACGGATATTTTGCGTGGTGAGTGGCAGTTTAATGGACTGGCAATGTCAGACTGGTTCGCTGGTAACGTGTTTGGTCTGCAGAGTGACTTCAGAGGAAAAATTGAAAGAGACCCAGAGTCCGCGGCGAAACAGGTAGCGGCAGGTAATGATTTGATTGAACCCGGTGGCGTTAAAGGCGATTTGGCGACTTCATATGCAGCAGGAAATCTTACTGAGGAACAGATCGACTCAAGTGTGGTTGCCATTTTAACCCAAATGCAGAAAACCCCTTCTTATCAGAATTATCAGTACAGTAATTCGCCTGACTTAACCGCACATGCGTTATTAGCAAGACAAGCAGCCGCCGAGGGGATGGTGCTGTTGAAGAATGTTGACGCAGCATTGCCGTTAAAACCAAAGGCTAAAGTGGCGACGTTTGGCACCACTCAAATTAATACACTGAAAGGTGGTACAGGAAGTGGAGATGTTAACTCAGCTTACATCAGTCAAATTGCCGATGCGTTTAGGGATAAGTTTGAGCTTAATGAGGCGTTAACCGAGTATTATCAAGACTACTTTAACAGTAATAAGCAACAGGCTAAGGCGCTAATTGGTGGCTACGATTTCTCTGGTGAGCCGTTGGTTGCAGATAATAAGGCGTTGCAACAGTTGATTTCTCAGTCTGCTTTGAATGACGATGCTGCGATCATCACGATTGGTCGTCAGGCGGGTGAAGGTGGTGACCGTACCCCAAGTCAGGGTGATTATTTGCTAACGGAGTCTGAACTACAAACCATTGATGCGGTATCTGCTGCATTCCACGAACAAAACAAGCCAGTGACCGTGGTTCTGAACGTGAATGGATTGGTTGATACAACTTTATGGAGTGATAAAGTCGATTCAATTGTACTGGCTTATATGGGCGGTCAGGAAACCGGTAACGCGATAGCAGATATTCTGGCAGGCGATGTTAACCCTAGCGGTAAACTGGCTCAGACTATTCCGGTACAGTATTCCGACGTACCATCCGCGAGTACTTTCCCGGGTAAAGATCTGGATGGTGATGGTTTAGTTGATGTTTCTTACTATAACGAAGGCATCTACGTCGGCTATCGTTATTACTCAACTTTCGATAAGGCGCCTGCATACCCGTTTGGTTATGGTTTGTCTTACACCAATTTCGATTACCGTGATGTGGAAATCAGCGACAATACGTTAAATTCAGACGGAGAAATCGGTGAAGTTAGCCTTTCCGTGACGATTGTAAATACGGGTGACCGCGCAGGTAAAGAAGTAGCGCAGGTTTATATTAGTGCACCAGAAGTGAAGTTGGAAAAACCAGCGATTGAACTTAAAGCGTTTGATAAAACTCAGTTATTACAGGCGAACCAAAGTGAGACACTGACGTTAACGGTGAGTGCTAAGGCTCTCGCTAGCTTTAACCCTGAGAGTGATCAATGGATTGTTGAACCAGGTCAGTATCAGGTTTACGTCGCGCCTTCGTCAGATGTGAAAGGTGCTGAGTTCGGTCCGGAAGTTATGCCTGTGAGCTTTACCGTCGATAAAGAAATCGTGGTAGCAGATACGGTTCCGGGGAGCCTTGCTCTGGAAGCTGGAGTGAATTCTAAAGATATTATTACTGTCAAAAAATAGTAAGTATTGGTGTTCGATGAATATAACAGCGTTCCATATCTGGCACGCTGTTATTGTTAACCCGACTCAAAGATGGCGGAAATAGATTCAAAATAGTACAGACTTTTCGACTAAATTTAGTTAAAAATGGTGACTTGTTTGTAGCCAAATTCTTATTCGTATTTGGCCCGCTAGCAATAGCTAAATATCATGGTTTAATAATTGCCTAATAATTTATTTGTGCAATTAGTTCAGTTTGCCACTGTGAGTTTGGACCCATGACAACGCTATTTAGCCAGGCTATAGATCACATATATAATCACGTTGATGAGTTAACCGAACAAGTTGTTCAGTTTGGGATTGAACGTGGTTACTTGCCAGCAGCTTCTGGTTCGCTGCTAGCTTGGAAAAAGTCCATAATTGGTGTTTCTGAAGGCTTGTGTCAGTTGTTTCTAGCTGTAGAGCAGCAAAAAAATATCAATACTTCAATTTGTGCTGAGATGAGTCAACAGCAAGTTGAAGCTGTTGAGTATTTGGTGATACAGGCTGGCCTTCATCAGCAGCGTGGAATTGAGTTATATATGTTTTTGGGCTTGCTGAAATATTATCGGCGAGCTTATAAGCAACAGATCAACGCTTTGAATTTGACTGCTTTTGATGAGGCGCAATTGGTAACGATTATTGATGATTACTTTGATCTTGGGGAAGTTGCTGTTGCTCAGGAATACAATGACAATACCGTTGACAGTCGTAGTACTACTCATGGGTTGAGAGTCGCTAATCAGGTTCTGGTTCAACAGAAAAATCAGTTAATCTCTATTTTGGAGAACATTCCTTTCCCCGCTTTATGCATTGATAAAAATGGCTATGTACGTCAGGCTAACTCCCATGCTTATCAACTGTTTCCCTCGATTGTAAAGCAGCAAATCGGTGACTTTAGTTGGTTAAATGTTATGGATGAAGGTTTTTTCCATATATCTGGCTTGATTGATGATTTTGAGTCGGCATACCAGTTGTATAAGAATAATCGTGTTTATTATCATCGTACATGTATCGGGGCTACCCATTTTGAAAGCTATTTATCAAAGTATAACTCTGATGTTATTAACGATAATGTTAATGATACAGTGCTTATATTGCGTGATATTTCTGAAATCATGACTTATGAGCAGGCTCTAGAGGAAGAAAAGCAGCAGCGCCTTGTTGCTCAGCAGGAAATTATTTCTATGTTGGGAGAAATCATAGAATGTCGATCTGGTGAAACCGGGTTACATGTTCAACGTGTTTCTGAGGTTGCGGGTTATTTGGCTGAGTTATATGGCTTGAATAAGGTGGAAGTGGATATCATTAAAACGGTAACGCCATTGCATGATGTCGGTAAAGTGGCGATTCCCGATGAGATATTAAATAAACCGGGTCGGTTAACGAGTGAAGAGTTTGAAGTGGTGCAAACTCATTCGGCAATTGGGTACCGTACTCTGCAAGGTAAGCAGAATAAGTCTAACTTGATCGATATTGCCAGCATTATTGCTCATGAGCATCACGAAAAGTGGGATGGTACGGGTTACCCTTGTGGTAAATCAGGTGAAAGTATTCACTTATACGCCCGAATCGTTGCGATTGCCGATGTGTTTGATGCGTTGTTGAGTAAGCGCCCTTACAAAGACCCTTGGTCAACCCGAAAAGTACTTAAGCTTTTTCAGGATGAGAGTGGCAAACATTTTGATCCGGAACTAGCGAACTTGTTTATCGAGCATTTTGAGGAGTTTGTTCATCTGCATTCTTATATTGAGGAGAACTCTAAGGCTGATGACTTCACCACAACAGTTCAACAGGCAATGTGATTTCTATACCAACCTGCGTGGTCTAAATTCATTCAGATTGGTATAGCATGGCACTTTATGGCCATGCTCGTTTCTTTCCGCCGCTGGCTTTCACAAGCTCTATGGTTTTTTTCGATTTGTCTTCGATTGATTCAAGGCTTTTTGTCACGATAGTTTGGAACTGTCTGGTTTGAGCAACTTGTTCTGAATCGATTTTTGGTGCAGAAGGGGATTGCATTTTGTTGATCATTTGAGCCAATTGTTTGTTTTGGCTTTCAAGCGTTTTAACCTTAAGGTTGAGCTCTCTTAATGCGCTATTCTGTGCTTCAATTTTGGACTCAATACTGTTAAATGCTTTAAGAATTTGTCCAATGTTCTGATCTGTCATTAAGTTCTCCGTGTAAAACAGCAAAGCTCAATTGATGCTGTTATGGTGTAATAATAAAAAGCCGGTGATTCTATACGGAGGTGAATATTAATATCTACGTATCGGGTATGATCCATTTACCAAAACCGTCACTGTCTATAGCAAATGTGAATGCCATTCCATAAATTATACATAACAACACTCGAAGCTTAAATAGGAATTGACCGATATTTGTCCAGACAGGGTAGCCTTGTCGGTTTTGGAAGGGTATCACTTGCAACCCACTAACGATCAACAAAGTCGAAGTGAGTTACAAGCGTCGCTGAGTCTTCATACGAAGAAGATGATTGGGAATGTCGCTAAAAACAAGCGCAGAGTATATACAGAATCTAATCGTTATAGTGAGTGTGTACGGATTAGTATTGGCTATGGTTTAAGTTACAATATTGAAGCCTTGTTTTATAAGCTGATTATACTAATAACTAATATTAATAGCTTTCAGTCACAGGTCGCTTAGTGGGGAAGCGAACAACCTGAAGTACCAAGCATATAATAATAAACGCAAATCCATACCAACCAAAAGTAGAAAACTGCTCGCCAACTATCGTAATAGCAAAAAGGGTGGCTACTGCAGGTTCGAGTAGCGTTATCAGTGTTGCGGTACTCGCTTCTATCTGCCTTAACGCGTAGCCAAACAGCAGGTACCCTATAAACATCGGAACGATGGCCATATAAAACATAACCGCTATATTTATCTTAGCAGTAAACAGATTGTGGCCAGTAAAGTATAAGGATGGTAATAACAATAATGCCGCAACTCCAAACATACTCGCCATTGAAGACTGAGAGCTGATACCTTGTTCAATCATTTGGCGGGCAGCCCATGAGTAGCTTGCGTAGGTGAGAGCTGCGATCAAGCCTAAGCCTATTCCCCAGTAGGATTTGGAAAGCTGGCTATTTATGGCGAAGCCATCTTGCTTACCTATGGTGAGTAACACAATACCAGCAGCGCCTATGATAAATGATACTATCCAGTGAAAGTGAACCTTTTTTTTGCTAATCAGACGCTCTAATAACACTGAGAAAAATGGAGCGCTGGCAATAGAGATCAAAGTACCTATTGCTACTCCTGAAAATTTCATAGAGCTATAAAATGCTAGTGGGTAGATAGCGACAGATATCGCACCACAGGCTAGTAGTCTGGTATGACTAAAAATTAGCTTCCGCTCCAGGAACAACTTCTTTTTTGAGTTCAGTACCAATAAAAGACCGCCAACTCCCATAGCAAAAGCGCCCGTTGCTAAGGGGCTAATTTCTGGTACTAAGCTTGCGGCTGTACCGGTTGTCCCCCAAAAGATGCTGGCTAAAACGACGCATAAAATCCCGTTTAGATGAGTCTTGTTTCCTGACATTGTTAGTTGCTCATTTAATTCATGTTGAGCATGATTATAATTACATCTGAGATAAATTTTTTGCTGATTGGACACTTTGGTGCTTCTTTTGGACGCAATTTAACGTCTCACTTTGGATGGGGGTAAACCAAAATGTTGTGTGAAACGACGGCTAAACGCACTGTGGTCCGAATAGCCAACAATTTCAGCAACAATCTGAATCGGGGAGTCTGTATGAATGAGTAAGGCTTGCGCTTTTTCCATTCTTAGGCGAGTGATGTACTCCGTTATCGTTTGTCCAGTTTGTTGTTTGAATAGCTTTTTGAATTGAGTTGGACTTAAAAAAGCCAATGCCGCCAGTTCATTGATAGAGTGAGATTGCGCTAAGTTTCCTTCAATAAACTCCTGAGCTTTCCTTATGCGTTGATCGACGTGTTGATAGGTTTCTTGTTCTGAGAGCAACGCGTAAAACGTTTCATCCATCAAGGTCTCAATTTGTGGATTCACCTGATGTTTTAATTGCTGTTCTATAAAGCTTAAAAAATGCAGTAGAGGCGGCGTGATTGAAAATACGATATTTTCAGTGGTTACTAGAGCGTCTGGTAGCGTGGCGAGATCTGCTACAACAAACTTAGCTTGTTCTTCTGCCGCAAAATAATGTACCTCCTCCGCTTTTACAATGACACACTCTCCAGGTCTTACTTTGCCGTTAAAACTGCCAACTTCTATGTTAATCACACCAAAAAGTGGCAGTACCAACTGATTATATTTGTGGCTGTGGCCTTTTGTTTGACGGCTGTATGAACGGATAGAGAGTGTGGCCATGTGATATTTATTCGTTTTATGAAAGATAAAACATCATAGCCCTACAATTATTCCTGCTGCAATATAGAACCCAACAATAACAACAATAGGAAGTTTCAAATGTTTAAGCAGATAAAAGCCAATTAATACCAGCGCGATATCTGTCGAATTAACTACTGCACTGTTGAACACGGGTTGATAGAGCGCAGATGCCAACAATCCGACTACAGAGGCATTCACGCCACTTACGGCTCCTGATATTGCCGTTTTCTGTGCCAGAGATTGCCAGTTTTTCAATACGCCCAGTAACAGCAGAAAACCGGGCAAAAATACGGCTATCGTCGCAATAAAAGCACCAGATATAGGGGCAGAGGGCATGAGTGAGTAACCAATGTAGGTTGCAAAAGTAAACATCGGACCAGGTACTGCCTGAGCAGCAGCGTATCCAGTCAGGAAGGTATCCTGGCTGAGCTGATCACCAACTAGGTTTTGCAACAGAGGAAGGACAACGTGCCCCCCACCGAACACTAAACTCCCCGCCTGAAAGAAGCTGTTAAACAGGTTCATAGCTGGAATATGAGTGGTGAACAACGGGACGACAAACAGCAAAATGGCAAAGATTGCGAGTGGCACGATATTTGGTTTGAACGGAGTATCCGGTTTTGTCTCAGGTTTGCCAAGATATTTAATACCTATTAATGCTGCAACTAATAACACAACCATTTGCGTAATGATGCTTGGAATAATGAGCAGTGATATTGCGGTAATTAAAGCTAATGTGACCGAAATTTTATTGGTACAAAAATTTTTATACATTCCCCATGTTGCATCAGCAACCACAATTACCGCCAACAGTTTTAGTCCATGAATGACATTGTGGAATAGGGGACTGTCTGTGATTTGGCTGCTTAGGACTGCCAGTGTGACCATGACGAAGACAGAAGGAAGAGTAAAACCGAAAAAGGCGGCACAGGCACCGGGTAACCCCCCATGTTTATAACCAACCGCGAACCCTACCTGACTTGAACCAGGCCCTGGAAGAAACTGACTTAATGCGACAATCTGAGCGTATTCACTATCATTAAGCCATTTGAGCTTTTCCACAAATGTTTGACGAAAATATCCGATATGAGCGGCGGGACCGCCAAAGCTTATCCAGCCAAGCCAGAAAAAGGTGTTAAAAATCTTCAACATTGAATGTTATTTTCCTTAGATTGTGAGCGCCATAAATAACCTGAACGAGCAGGTATTATCAACTCAGTTATTGAAGGTTTAACAATAATTTAATGTAAAAAGCCATTACGGAATGTGTCGAGGTTTTGCCTCAAGGTGTGATCAATAGTTGCTAATTAGTTCTTTGTTTAAGTGGTCAATTAACTGTGCGATTGGTACTGGACGCCCAAGAAAATACCCCTGAGCCTGTTGGCACCCCATTTCTTTCAGTAAAGATAATTGGCTTTGGGTTTCCACACCTTCTGCTACGAGGTTGATGCCGAAACTGTTTGTCATCGCGATAATGGCACTGACGATCGTTTTAGAACGAGAGTCATTTTCAATTTCCGATATGTAGCTCCGATCAATTTTTATTTCATCAACGGTCAAGTCTTTTAGCATTGCAAGCGAAGTGTAACCCGTACCAAAGTCATCGACTGATATCGAAATGCCGTCTTTCTGAAGTTGAGAAATGATTTCAATACTGGCTTGCATATCATCTAACGTTGCTGTTTCAGTGATTTCGATGTTGATGAATGGCGAAATGTTTTTATGCGCTTTGATATAGCTACTCAGCTCTTTCATTTCTGCTGGGTTGTTAAATTCAGCGGCAGAGACGTTAATCGCTATATTACTAATTGTATTGCCCAGCAATTGAGAGTTGCCTAACTCATCTTCCACTTTTTGGATAACAAATCGGGTTATTAGTGCTGTCATCCCCTGGTTTTCAGCTAAAGGAATAAATTGATCCGGTGGAATGAAACCTTTTTGTGGGTGATTCCAGCGAACCAGCACTTCAACGCCAGTAGCGTTCATTGTTTTTAGTTCATATTTAGGTTGGTAAACCACTGATAGTTCATCATTTTCAATGGCATGGCTTAAATCCAGCAACATTTGGCGTCTCTGTAACGCTTTCTCGGTTAGCTGTTTATCATGGAACTGAATCGCGTTTTTTTTCTGCTTGGCAATATTTAATGCTTCGGTTGCAGAGACCATGAGCTCTCTCGCTGTACTGCCATCTTCTGGATAAAGCGCAACACTGATACAGCAGGTGGATTCAATACCATAAGCTTTTGCTAAACGATTATACAGACGCTGAATCTCTTGCGTATGCTGATCCATATCGTATTCGCCGGTGAATTTTAAAAAACTGGCAAACTGGTCCGCGTGTAATCTGGCAGCGAAGGAGCCGGGCAGCAATGTTTGTTCAATTGCCAGAGCAAGGTCTTGTAAAAAAGCATCGGCTCTTTCGAATCCCAGTACCTCATTGATGTGTTTAAAATCATCAATATCTAAGTAACCAATAAGCAGTTGTTCATCGGGTCTTAGTGATTTGATTGAGTTGTTAAGTGTTCGAACAAACATAGTCAGGCTATGCAAGCCAGTGAGACTGTCCATATCCGTTGACTTTTCAATCGCATAGTTTGTTTTGATAACCATTGTCAGGAGCAGTAATGCTGTAATAATGACAAAAGCGAGTCCTTTATAGGTTTGCGCGAGAGCACGTAGATGAGCACTATCCAGTATTGTTTCTACCGCTAAGTCAGAGAATAAGATCCACAAGGTGGCAAAAAGTGCATAAATAGCGGCAACTTTAACGGCTGATGTGACGGCTTTATCCATCGAAATAGCTCCCAATACAACGATAAAAATGAACGCTGGGATTAATCAAACAGCTCTATAACGAGTTTGTTATTTTTTATGACTAAATTCGGCTCTGCTGATTTAAGCAGTGACTGTTCAACTTTATTACTGTCGAGTTTATATACTGGATATTGTGATAGTGCTTTTCCGATCAGAGAAACGGCTGGTTTTAAAAACTGTTTTATCTCTGGTGTCAGAAGTTGACTATCTTCTTCGAATTTTTCTAAACGCAGAGACTTAAGGAATATTTCTCCGGTTTGCTTATCGTATTCAGGAATAGCGCTAAATTCTAGATTCAATGCCAGATTTCTTTCCGGCTGATTAAATACATTGACCTTTGCATTGGTATCAGCAAAAACGGAGATTCGATCAACATCTGCTCTGCCGATGTTCACTTGAAGGTCATGAATAGAAACGTCTGCATGCATAATGTTTTCGATGCCGACTGTTTGTTCGAAAGCGACATTTTTATCCAGGTAGTCAGTGATATCCTGCTCGCTGACACTGTAACTGGCACAGCCACTAATCACGAGTAACATCATGGAAAGAACGGGGGTAAGTGTTGCTTTTATCATTTTTTTATACATAGATGCCAGCTCTGACTGTTGCATTTTTTACTTTTAAAACTCAAGTTTCAATATAGCGTACTAAAACAAATAGTAAAACAAATCATTAACATTGTATCTGTGCAATGAGAAATACTGTTCGGTATGTTATTAAAGAATGGGGAAAATGAGATTAGCATCAACTTTTAATGTGTGTAATTGCTATATCGATTTTAACTGTTACCCATCTGAGCCATATCAAATTTATTGTGATCTAAGTCGCTATAATTCATCGTTTGATTGTGAGTTTGAGAGTATTACGCTTTGAGTTATACAAGAGATCAGTTTGAGTTGCTGGCACCTGGCGGCGATCTGGATTCAATTAAGGCAGCGATTGCTGCAGGGGCAGATGCTATCTATTGTGGCTTAGATCGATTTAATGCTCGTAATCGCGCTACCAATATTACCTTTGATGTTTTGCCGGGTGTTATTGAACTTGCGCATCAGAATGCGTGTAAAATATTTCTCACGTTGAATATTGTCGTACTGGAAAATGAAATACCATCGATAATCCGCTTGCTGCAGCAGTTAGTTCACACAGATGTGGATGGTGTCATTGTTCAGGATCTTGGGCTGGCTTATATCATTAAGCGTTATTTTCCGACGTTGGATATCCATGCTTCCACGCAGATGAATACTCATAATGAAGGACAGGTTCTTTTACTGAGTAAGCTCGGAGCAAGCCGCGTTAATTTATCCCGCGAGCTCAATATCGGTGAAATTACTCATTTGGCTCAGTTTGGGCATAAGCACAACGTCTTAATGGAAGTGTTTGTTCATGGCTCATACTGCATCGGGTTCTCGGGTTTATGTTATTTCAGCTCTGAAATGAACGGTGCTTCGGGTAATCGAGGGCGATGTAGCCAACCTTGTCGTGAGAAGTATCAAACGACTGCAGCAGGAACTAATTATCCACTTAATCTTAAAGATAACTCTGCTTATGAGGATATGTCGGCTTTAGCTGCAGCTGGCGTACACTCGCTAAAGATAGAGGGCCGGATAAAGAAATCACATTATGTGTATACGGTGGTTGATAAATGGCGCCAGCAGATTGATCATTTTTGTCATACCGGACAAACAATAACGGATAAAGAGGAGTTATACACGGTATTCAACCGAGATTTTAGCAATGGATATCTGCAAGGCGATATTCATCGTGGTATGTATATCGATAATCCAAGAAATTACGCCGCAGCGCATTTCGCCCAGTCTTACCCCCAAAGCCATACATTAGAGAGTGCAAAGAAATTTATTTATGATCGTAATACTGAGGTTATAAATAAGGTCAATGCAATTACTGAGTCTATGCCTGTGTCCGTTACCGCTAACCGAAGCCTGAAAGGGGGTGGTAAAGTGATTGATATACCAATGCCAAAAAGTGAATATAGCGCTGGTTTAAGCTGTAATGTGCGTCTTTCAGTGCTGATTTCTTCGCAAGATGATTTAGACTTAATGCAGCAGTTTGATGACGTGGATTTTTTGTTTCAGATCCCCGATGCGCTGGCGTTAGTTTACGATGACGTGTTGGACGTTTTCGCCCGCTTCCCTGGATTGGTTCCGTACTTCCCACCAGTGTTGATTGGGGAACATTTTCAGGCAGCAACTCGTTTGCTTGAACAGACACAACTCCCATATTTGGTGACCAATAACCTTGGAGTCGCACAGATTGCGCAACAATTAGGCGTTAATTGGGTCGCTGGGCCACAACTTAATATCACCAATTCCTTCGCTTTAAAGTGTTTACAAAATTCACTTAACGCGACAGGGGCGTTTATTTCAAATGAGCTGAATGCTAAACAGATGAAGCGTCTGGTAAAACCGGATGGTTTCCGGTTGTTTTATAGTATCTATCATCCGATAAATTTGATGACTAGCCGTCAATGCCTGATTGCTCAAAGTGTCGGCTGTAAAAAGCAGCGTATTAATAATGGTTGTATGAAGCGATGTGAGAAAACAGCAGCGATTATTAGCTTGAAACAGCGTTCGCATGTGATTCATAAAGCTCGTGGTAATTATAACTGTTTGTATGCAAATCAAAATTTCTTAAACTTAAATCTACTTGATGATGTCCCGGCGCTTTACACTGATATGATGATCGATTTGCGCAATATACCGACAGATACCAAAGTCACTGTGACAAAAGCGGAGCTAATTGGTTGCTTTCATCACTATTTGTCAGATCATGAAACGGGTTTAGATGACATATCGTCGCTGCTGACTGAAACGACAAACCAACAATACCTCAGAGGATTAAATTAATTGTCCCTGCAAATGGACCTTTACGACAGATTGATATACCCAAGTAACCAAAACGGTCCATTTTAACTTGACGATATTATTCTATAACAGCAGGTTTAACTCGATGAGCACCACCGCATTAATATCAAGGTTTATCTCTTTGCTAAAGCTGAACTCTAATTGCTCATCATAAACACTTAATGTTGGCTGAGATCGTGCACGGATGTAATCCATAGTCTCTTTGTCACGTTCAAACAGGGTAGGGTGAAGACCATATTGGTGGTAGAGAGCGCCGTTTTTCTGGTCGAAAGTCCACTGTTTTACCCGCCATATCCCTTTTCTGTGTAACTCCATTGATACATCTACTTTTTTCTTATAGTCATTGAGTAAATGGTCTTTAACTGAAAGATCCGGGTCAATCCTGGTTGGGTTAAGCAACAGAATTTGATAATTGTCACCTTCCCGGGTTGCTACCCAATTGTTACCGTGGAAATAGTGAGTGCTGTTCATTCTTTCTTTCAGCTTTAATATATGAAATATCGGCCGGCAGGTTTGTGATGAGAAGAATAAGGACAGACTGTTGTTGTCGATACTGTCCATTGATTCCTTCTCATGCTGTACTTCTGAGTTGAGCCAGAAACCAAGCATTGAAACATGAGTCGGCATTGAAATCAGAGCATCCATTAATAGTGCTCCTCGGAAGAATAACCCATTGGTCTCGTAAGTATCACCGGTCAATGTACTCCATGATTGTACATACACCGGACAATGGATCCCCTGTGATGATACTTTCTGCAGAACTTCGTTAATATAGAAGCTTTCGTGGTTACGTGCCGGATGTTTTTTGTTGCGATAGTGATGAACAACATGGCGATTAGGACAAATGGAAATCGAGACAAAATCGATATCTTCAGTGAGCTCTGGCGTTGAAATATGTTCCAGCAATTGTTCTTTTTGGGTAATGATAATGCCGACATCACTTTTAGGCAGCAGTGACTTAATCGTTTTTAATAATTCCTGCTTAGCTGCCACTAATTTTGAAACTGGAGCTTCGTGCTCAATAGCTAACTTAAATTTCCACTTCTGAGTATATTCTAATCCAAATAACATTTTGTAGTGGATGATCGCTTTATTTAAGTTATTGATTAAGTTGCTGTGCTTTCTTCTATCAGCAAAGATAGGCAGCATAATGATCGGGTAGATATCAGCATCTTTAATAAACTGAATTGACGAATCGACGTTATCCCACGCCGACCAAGTCAGCAACTGCTCATTTTTATAGGTTTCATCTAACGGAGAATCACTGGAAATAAAATCTTCCAATTCGACATATTTAAATGAAGGCACTGACTTTGCCAGCAGTAGCTGTTTTTGAATGTGGTTTTTGAGTAGTTCTTTATAAGAGCCGATCCTGATGACGTAGTCTTTATTTTGTCCTGGAATCGCTTCGTTGAAAGTGATATCTGTTTCTACCGACTTACGGCCATGTTGCTCTGGTATTGAAACATCACTTTCGTCTTCACTATTTTTCGACAAAAAGGTAAATAACTCGACCGAATTAACAGTTCCAAGTTCCTCTTTGACGAGCGGAGAAACCGCACTGTTGTCAACTTTGGTTGATTTATTTCTGGTGCGATAGTCTTTAGGGGAGATTTTATACTTGTCCCGGAACATTTTATTGAACTGTGTAGGACGTGATATACCGTTGCTCTGGATGATGTCTCCAATCGGTTTATCGGTTGATAACAGGTCGCGAACGGCTTTCTTAAAGCGAACTTTTGCTAAGTATTCTCTGAAATTTAAACCCACTTCTTTGGTAAATTGGCGTGATAGGTGTTCGTTGGAGGTGAATAACTGTTGCGCGATGGTATACAGCTTAATATCTTCATGGCTTCGTTCTTCAACCCAGTCGATAGTTTTTTTGATTCGTTCGCTGTAATCCGACATATATTGGTGTGTTTTCTCAAAACTAAAGTGCTCTACTAACAGACATAAGATATCCATCATGTGCCGATAGATATTCACTTCCCATGAAGCTGAAACCTGATTAATCCATAACGTGGCGATCTTCGTCATCAGGGTTTTAAGCCGCTTTACCTCCTCAATTGATTTTTGAGAGGCAATCAAAAACTGCCATTTATTGAAATCATCAAAGTGTTGAAGTAACCAGATGGAGGACAAATTGATAATGTTCACAATATTGTCATTATTGCCATCCAGTTGCCAATTTAAACTTTTGTTAACAATGTAAACATCACCTTCGGACAGCTGAATCGTTTTTTCAGGTTCTGTCAGAGAGACATTTCCTTTCAAAATGAGTACTAACTTTAAGCTGTTATCTGCGATTGGACGGTAGTGGGATACGTTAAGAAACTGTACCGAGTAGTAGATGTTGTTCGTTGACATGGTATGACTGCTTTAAATTAACCTATCGGTAACTTATCAAAAGATGCCTATGCTCATTTTGATTTTGAACATACTTTGTTCTCTGGTGTAACAAGAATTGACACTCTGGTGCTCATTTAACTCCCTATTGCGATTTCTTCCCCTCAAATACAATAACCACATCAAAATTATGGGGAAGTAATTATGATTAATATCGAGCAGTTTATTGAAACTAATATGGATGACTTTATCGGCATCCGCAGAGATATCCACCAACATCCCGAAGTAGGTTTCGAAGAAGTTCGTACCAGCAATCTGGTCGCTGAACTTTTGGAAGGTTGGGGTTATGAAGTGACCCGCGGACTAGGTAAAACGGGTGTGGTTGGTACTCTTCGTAACGGAACAAGCAGTAAAGTACTTGGCTTGCGTGCTGATATGGATGCACTGCCAATGCAGGAAAATAGCAATAAGGAATGGAGTAGTGAAACCGCTAACTGTTTCCACGGGTGTGGACATGACGGTCATACTGCGATGTTACTTTTTGCTGCTAAATGGTTGGCAGAAAGCAAGAATTTTGATGGTACGATTCACCTGTTTTTCACTCCAGCAGAAGAGTTGCTTTATGGCACTAAAGTGATGCTGGATGAAGGCTTGTTTGATCGTTTCCCTTGTGATGCAATTTTTGCGCTTCATAACATGCCAAACCTTAAAGAAGGCAGCTTCCACTTTAAGAAGGGCGCAATCCTTTCTTCATCTGACACGATGGAAATCGATGTTGTTGGTGTGGGTGGTCACGGCGCTATGCCAGACAAAGCAAACGATCCTGTGATTGCTGCGTGTCATATTGCTACCGCACTGCAAACCATTGTTTCTCGTAACGTTAACCCATTCCAGCCAGCGGTAATCACCATTGGTTCTATTCAGGCTGGTACGGTTGCGAACATCATCAGTGGTTCTGCAAAGCTAAAACTGAGCATTAGAACGTTTGATACAGAAACACAAAAATTGGTTGTTAAACGAATCAAGGAAATCAGTGAACTTCAGGCGAAAAGCTTTAACTGTGACGCGACTGTAAACCACATTCACAGCAGCCCGGCGACAATTAATGATGACAAGATGACAGACTTTGCTATTAGCGTAGCACAAGAGTTGTTTGATGATTCATTGGTTGAAACTGATGCTAAGCCAGCCCCGGCGAGCGAAGATTTCGCATTCCTATTGGAACAAAACCCGAACGGTACCTATTTCTTCCTTGGTGCTGGTGAAGGTTGCGGTGTCCACAACCCAGGTTACGACTTTAACGATGCGATTATGGCTCCAGCAGTAAAATTCTGGGACAAACTCGTTGAACGTTTTTTTAAATAATAAGAAGGGATAATATTATGAGCGATGCAGTTTTAGAAGCAAGCCCTCAGAAAACTTATCAGGGTACAAGCCAGCTAATTCTGGGTATTGTACTACTTGTTTTAACTTACTGGATGTTTGCGCAGTCTATGCAGGCATCTTTGATCCCTGCGATTACTGATTCATTCGGTATCAAAGGTAACGCAGCAAAAGAAGACTTACTTAACTTTGCTGCCTCTTTAACACCGCTATTCGCAGCAGCATGTATCGTTTCGTGTGGTGGTCTGGCTGACCGTTTCGGTCGTATGCGTTTTGCTTTTATCGGTACCGTGTTAAGTGTTATTGGTTCTTCGGTTGTTGCTGTTTCAACTAACGTTGAAATGTTAGTTGCTGGCCGCGCGCTGCAAGGTATCTCTGCAGCTTGTATCATGCCTGCAACAATCGCTCTGATGAAGACTTATTTTGAAGGTCAACGTCAGGCAACAGCACTAACGTGTTGGTCAATTGGTTCTTGGGGGGGGTCTGGTTTCTGTGCACTTCTGGCTGGTATGATTGAGCCAAAGTTTGGCTGGCAAGCAATCTTCTGGATCAATGCTGCAATCTCTGTACTAGGTATGCTACTAATGCTAGGTACTCCAGAGTCTAAAGCTGCAAAAACAGATAAGAAGTTTGACACACTCGGTTCTATTTACTTTGTTATCGCACTGATTGCATTAGTACTGGCTGTATCTAAAGGTCGTAGCTGGGGCTACACAGATATTAAATTTATCGGTACATTCACGACAGCAATCATCGTTCTTGGTGTGTTCTACGTGAACGAGAAGACAACAGCGAGCAAAAACATTGCACAGCTAATTGATTTCTCTTTGTTCCAGTCACGTGGTTACTTAGGTGCGACGCTATCTAACTTCCTGCTAAATGCTATCGCAGGTACCATGGTTATCGTTAACACTTACTTAATCAACGGTCGTGGTCTATCGACAACGGAAGTGGGTATTATCACTCTAACTTACGCAATCGCTGTACTAATTCTAATTCCAATCGGTCAGAAGATTCTGTTTAAGTTTGGCGGTCGTCTACCAATGATTGCGGGTTGTATCATCTGTTTCTCTGGTGTGGGCCTGATGTCTCTGACTCACATTGAGAGCATGGACAGCTACACCATGTTAGTAAGAATTGGTTACGCTCTATTCGGTTTCGGTCTGGGTGTATATGCAACGCCATCAACTTATACGGCTGTATCAGCAGCTCCTGAAGAAAAAGCAGCGGTTGCTGCCGGTATCTACAAGCTAGCGAGTTCTCTTGGCGGTGCGATAGGTGTGGCGATATCTCTGGCAGTTTACTCAGCATTTGCTTCTACAGATATCCACCAGGCGGGGTCAGTCGGTCTACTGTTGAACGTTGGCTTCGGTGTCATGGCTCTAGCTTCTATTATGTTCATCATGCCGAAGAATGTTGGTGCGAACAATTAAGAGTAATGATTAATAAAGGTCCAGATAACAGTCTGGACCTTTTTTCATTGGCGTTAATTTCATACTGTGCAATCAGACTTTTCCGGTATTAGAAATGAGGGCGCCTTATGTCGGCTATATATTGAATAATGATAGCCTTTGTCAAACCATTTAATCTTTTTAGTTTTTAGCGATTTTTCATTGTGAAACCCGTGAGAGCTATAACGATTAAGTAGCCGTGGAGCACGTATATAGTAGCCCTGCGATAAGGAACGGTGACAATATGAGCGATACAGTTTTACAAACAAGCCCGCAAAAAGAATATCAAGGTACAAATCAGTTAATTCTGGGAATTGTATTAATTGTTTTAACTTACTGGATGTTTGCCCAGTCAATGCAGGCGGCTCTGATCCCTGCAATTACTGACTCATTCGGTATCAAAGGCAATGTTGCAAAAGAAGATTTGCTTAACTTTGCCGCCTCTCTAACTCCTCTGTTCACCGCTGCGTGTGTTGTTACATGTGGTGGTCTGGCTGACCGTTTCGGTCGTATGCGTTTTGCTTTTATCGGTGTTGTGCTGAGCGTTATCGGTTCATCGATTGTTGCTGTATCTGGCAGTGTCGAAGTGCTCGTTTTCGGTCGTGCTCTGCAAGGTCTTTCAGCCGCTTGTATCATGCCCGCGACGATTGCTTTGATGAAGGCAAACTTTGAAGGGCAACGTCAGGCAACTGCGCTAACTTGTTGGGCTATTGGCTCTTGGGGTGGTTCTGGTTTCTGTGCACTTCTGGCGGGAGTGATCGAGCCAAAGTTCGGCTGGCAGGCGATCTTTTGGATTAGCGCCGGGATTTCTGTTCTGGGTATGTTATTGATGTTGGGGACGCCTGAGTCCAAAGCACCAAGAACGGATAAGAAGTTTGACACATTCGGTTCTATCTATTTCGTTATCGCACTGATTTCATTAGTACTTGCTGTTTCTAAGGGCCGTAGCTGGGGTTACACGGATATTAGATTTATCGGTACATTCGCAACGGCCATCATCGTTTTTGGTATGTTTTACCTCAACGAGAAGGCTGCAGCGAGCAAAAACATTGCTCAGTTGATCGACTTTTCTTTATTCCAATCTCGTGGTTATCTGGGTGCAACGCTTTCTAACTTTCTGATCAATGCAATTGCCGGTACCATGGTTATTGTTAATACTTACCTTATTAACGGTCGTGGTTTAACAACAACGGAAGTGGGTATCATTACACTGACTTACGCGGTTGCGGTACTTATCATGATTCCAATCGGTCAGAAGATCTTATTCAAATTTGGTGGCCGTATCCCAATGATTGCGGGTTGTATCATCTGTTTCTCAGGTGTCGGTTTAATGTCTATGACTCACATTGCAAGCCTGGAAAGCTATACAACACTCGTTAGAATTGGCTATGCATTCTTCGGCTTTGGTCTTGGGTTTTACGCGACACCATCGACTTATACGGCGGTATCCGCAGCGCCAGAAGAAAAAGCGGCAGTTGCAGCGGGTATCTATAAGCTAGCAAGTTCTTTAGGTGCTGCAATGGGGGTAGCGTTATCTCTGGCTGTGTACTCAGCATATGCTTCCACTGATATTCATCAGGCAGGTTCAGCTGGTCTTCTGTTAAACGTTGGATTCGGTCTGATGGCTTTAGCCTCTATTATCATCATCATGCCTAAAAAAGTGGGGGCGAACGTTAAGTAAACCTATACGCTTTAAATTTTACAACGCCCGGGTAGTCGCTACCCGGGCGTTTTTTATGCGTGTAAGAGGATGCCAGTTGTGGAGTGTGATTGTATTTTTATGATTTATATGGATTTTTTGTTTGGTTGGTATTAAGGTCGTTTTAATTGAGCGTAGTGGTTGATGGGAAGGGAAGTTCAATTTGAGAAGGTTTTTATTTAACGGTTAAGCAATTCGCCGCGTCGATTTAATAAAAAATTAAAAGTGTGACCGCTCACCTTAAGGATATGACGAATTAGACGGTCGAAATTTAAAGATGGCGAAATTTCAAAGGTGACGAAAGTTGGAAAACGCCATTATAGACTCATCAATTAACACTGCTGTTTATGCGGTTTTTCGATAAATACCATAATAAACATAACAATCAACTTGGAGGATATTATGTCCCGACTCTACAACCCAATTACTAAAGCACTTCTTGCTTCTGCCATTTTGCTACCGTTTGGCGCAAATGCAGCAACAGTACTAAAGCTGGCTTATGCAGAAAATAGCCAACCAGTAAAAGAAGCTCTGCAGTATATTGGTAAAGCGGTGGCTGAAAAAACTGACGGTGAAGTAACAATTCAGTATTTCCCTGATAGCCAACTGGGTGGCGAACGTGAACTGGTTGAGATGACTCAGGTTGGCGCGATCGACATGACGAAAGTGTCTTCTGGTCTGCTAGAAAGCTTCTCTCCACTATATGGTGTGTTCTCTCTTCCTTACCTTTTTGAAAACCAAGAGAGCTTCTATCGCGTGATGGATAATGACGACATCATGAGTACGGTTTATCAGTCAACAGAAGCCCAGGGTTTTGCTGGTGTGGGCTGGTATGATTCAGGTGCTCGCAGCTTCTACATGAGCGAAGGTCCAGTGAAAACTCTGGATGATCTTAAGGGTAAGAAAATTCGTGTAATGCAGAGCGAAACCTCTATTGAAACAATGAAATTGTTGGGCGCTTCGCCAATCGCGATGAGCCAGGCAGAAGTTTATACGTCGCTGCAACAAGGTATTCTTGATGGTGCAGAGAACAACGAATTTGCCATCACTATCGCTCGTCATGGTGAGGTAGCGAAGTTCTACAGCTACGATATGCATACTCGTATTCCTGATGTTGTCATCATGAGCAACACAACTAAGAGCAAACTGACACCTGATCAGCTTGCTGCACTTCAGGAAGCGATTGATGAATCTATTGAGCTAGAAAAGAGCCTCTGGAAAGATGAGATGGCTAAAACTCGTAAGCTAGCACAAACAGAGTTTGGCGTTGAGTTCTTTGAAATTGACCAGGCACCGTTTAAAGCTGCCGTTCAACCAATTTACGAAAAACTGAAAAACAAACCTCAGGTATATGCTCTATACGAAAAAATCGCTGAAGTAGAGCAAGCGAAATAGTAGAAACAAAGGGTAGAGGCCGAGAGGCTTCTATCCTCTTTGAATCGTGAGGTTCCGATGAAAATTATAAGAAAATGGCTTGATAAAACCATTGAAGTATTTGCCTGCATCATAATGACAATGATGGTTTTAGTCGCTTGTTGGCAGGTTATTAGTCGTTATGTATTTAATGATCCAAGCACCTTCTCTGAGGAGCTGCTTCGATTTTCTCTCGTTTGGTTGTCGACAATTGGTTTGGCTTATGTAGCTGGTAAAACCGAGCATATCAGTCTGACTCTGTTTTTAGATAAGTTTCCGAGGAACTTAGTTAAATACTGGAATATGTTAATCCAGGTTGTATTCATTCTTTTTGCCATCTACATCATGATTATCGGTGGCTGGAAAGTTTCAAGTAACGCCATGATGCAGGTGTCTCCTGTTCTACAGCTATCAATGGGCAAAGTTTATTACGCATTACCATTGTCTGGCGTACTCATCATTATTTATAGCGTTATGAACATCATCGATCTTTTAAAACCACAGAAGGTTGATCTTATAGGTGGTGAAAACGCCGAGTTAGTAGGAGATAAATAGTATGACTGATCCAATTACTGCTGCCAGTATCATGATCGGGGTATTCGTACTGTTGCTGGTGTTAGGTACTCCAATTGGTCTGTGTATTGTTATCGCTTCTGGCGCAACCGTTATGCTGGTATTGCCATTTGATATCGCGATGTTTACCACCGCACAGAAAATGTTCTCAAGTCTAGATAGTTTTGCTCTGTTAGCAGTACCGTTCTTCGTCCTCTCTGGGGTAATAATGAACAACGGTGGTATTGCGACAAGGCTGGTAAACTTTGCCAAGTTATTTACTGGCCGTATCCCTGGCTCTCTGTCCTATACCAATATCGCTGGTAACATGATGTTCGGTGCGGTTTCTGGTTCTGCAATTGCTGCCTCAACCTCTATTGGTGGGGTGATGATCCCTATGAGTGCTAAAGAGGGGTATAACCGTAACTTCGCTTCTGCCGTGAATATTGCGTCTGCTCCAACAGGTATGCTTATCCCGCCAACAACTGCGTTCATTCTTTACGCTCTTGCCAGTGGTGGTACCTCAATCGCGGCACTGTTTGCTGGTGGATTAGTTGCTGGTAGTTTATGGGGTGTGGGTTGTATGCTGATTACCTACATCGTTGCTAAACGTAATAATTACACCAACTTTTTTACTCTGCAAAAGGGTATGGCGTGGAAAGTCATTCGTGAAGCACTGCCAAGCTTATTGCTTGTGGTGATTATCGTAGGCGGTATTGTTAAAGGTATCTTTACTGCGATTGAAGCATCGGCTATCGCTGTTGTTTACACCGCATTCTTAACGTTGGTTCTTTATAAAACGCTGTCATTGCGCGATATGCCGAAGATCATTATTCAAACCTTCATTATGACTGGTGTGATTATGTTCCTTTTGGCCACCTCGTCAGCAATGTCATTTGCTATGTCAATGACTGGAATTCCGGGGGCATTGAGTAACCTAATTCTGGGGATTTCGGATAACCCTGCAATCATAATGCTGGTGATTACACTGTTTATTCTGATTGTTGGCGCATTCATGGATATTGGCCCGGCAATTCTGATTTTTACTCCAATTCTTCTGCCTATTGTCCAGAAAATTGGCGTGGATCCTGTTCACTTCGGTATCTTGATCGTCTTTAACCTTGCGATTGGTACGATTACACCTCCGGTAGGTAGTGGCCTGTATGTTGGTGCGAGTGTCGGACAAGTTAAAGTGGAAGATGTTATTAAGCCGCTGATTCCATTCTATATTTCTATTATTTTTGTTTTGATGTTAATTACTTATATTCCAGAACTAACCCTATTTTTACCAAGACTACTTGGTGTTATGTAATACCTGCGCCATTAATTTGCTTAATTAATAGTGTCGGTATCATTGAATTTAAGGACTCTTATTATTATGAAAATCTTTCCTGTAAAACATAGCGCTTTGCTTCGTCGCGTAGAACGCACTCATCCACGCAGCGTTGTGGTCGACAAAATTGAAAGCCTGATTAACAACCTGATTAATATTCATGATGAAACCGGTGAATTCCTCCTTCACCTTGATGATGGACGCACAATCGATACCAAAGGCTGGGCTGGCTGGGAATGGACTCACGGTATCGGTCTGTACGGTATGTATAAATACTACCAGCAAACTAACGATCAGAGTGTAGTGAACATTATCGATGAGTGGTTTGAAGATCGTTTCTCTGAAGAGCAGGCAACCAAAAACGTAAACACGGTATGTCCATTTCTGACTCTCGCATATCGTTACGAAGAAACCAAAGATCAATCCTTGGTTCCATATCTGGAGACCTGGTCAGAGTATGTGATGTACCACATGCCTAAGACTAAGAGCGGCGGTATTCAGCACATCGTATATAACAGTGAGAACAATGAGCAGATGTGGGATGACACGCTAATGATGAGCGTTATGCCACTGACTAAAATTGGTTTGTTGCTTAATCGTCCGGAATACATAGAAGAAGCAAAATATCAGTTCTTAACTCATATTCAGTATTTAACGGATCGCGAAACAGGTGCCTGGTTCCATGGTTGGACATTTGATGGAAACCATAACTTTGCCAATGCTCGTTGGGCACGTGGTAACAGCTGGGTAACGATTGTTATTCCTGATTTTCTTGAGCTCCTTGATCTGCCTGAACATGATGCATTCCGCCGTCACTTAGTGCATATTCTGGAGCGTCAAATCGAGGTATTAGCTAAGTACCAGCAGGAGAATGGTCTGTGGTGCACTATTTTGGATGATGAATCATCCTATGTTGAAGCATCTGCAACCGCTGGTTTTGCCTATGGTATTCTCAAAGCAGTACGCAAACGCTATATCGATCCTAAATACGCAGATATGGCCTATAAAGCAGTAGACGCATTAATTGCAGATTACATTAACGAGTCTGGTGAGTTAGTGAACGTCTCGTTCGGTACAGCTATGGGTTCGGATTTGGATTACTACCGAAATATCCCATTGACATCAATGCCTTATGGTCAGTCCATGGCTATTCTTCTTTTGTCTGAATACCTACGTACTTATTTATAATTGGTTTTTATTCATCCTTAAATATTGTTGTAGTCAATTTTGCCCCGCCGTCCTGGTGGGGCTTTTTTCGGTGTGATTTATTTCACATAATCTAATTACCACCACGCACCAAAATCACACAATAAACGGTTGTGAGTTGCACCATTTAGGTAATAATTGCATTATGAACTCAGTGTTCATTGGAGATAAAACAATGTTTCAACTAAATGGCGAAGAATTCTTTAAACATACAGATGCTGCGGTTTGTACGGAGACAAGAGCCCCTCAACCTGATTTCCCTGAACATTCTCATGATTTTCATGAGCTCATCATTGTCACCAAAGGAGCAGGGCAGCATATTCTGAATGATTCACCAACAAATCTTGCGCAAAATTATATTTGCTATATCACTCCGAGTGACAGGCATTTATATGAGCAGGTAGAAAACCTGCACCTGACCAACATTTTGTTCAAGAAGAATCGGTTGTCGTACAGTCCGATACTGAAAAACTTTCTACCTGGTGATGATAATGATTCTAAAAGTTGGTTTATCACTAACCAGACCATGTCGAAAGTTGAGCAAATTTTGCAACAACTGGATCAAGAATCTCGCTGTAATACGGTTGAATCTCGTCTGATGATGGAAGTGCTATTTCAACACCTTGTGGTTGAAATCTCCCGTGGGCGGTTGAGTTCTCAATCAAATGACATCAATGATAACGTGATTTTAAAAGTGATTGACTGGTTACAAAGTAATTATAGTGAAGATGTCTGTATTAATGAGATTTCCGATAAGTTTAAAATTTCGTCTCGTTCATTGAGCCGTAAAATTAAACAGGTGACAAACCTGTCTTTTAACAACTATGTTCATCGGGTGCGAATTAATAACGCAATGGATTTACTGCAAAGTACCGACAAGTCCATTACTGATATAGCATTTGAAGTCGGTTACAAAGATAGTAACTATTTTAGTACTAAGTTCAAACGCTTCACAAAAAAAACACCGTCTCAGTACCGTTAAGACAATATATCGGTTCGGTTAAATGTTATTTGGACTCACTAGCCAGTGAATGATTTGATTTAAATATAAAATAAATGATCAAACACATTGAAATCGGTCACGTAAGTTGAGATAACAGTACGTTGTTACGTATCGGATACAAGGCCATTTTCAGTGAACCCATTTGTTTTTACCTTTAGTATTATTGCTGTTGGTTTTATTTCTGGTTTAATTTTACAGCGTTATTTTAAACAGAGTGCTTCATCCATCAGTGTCACAGTGACGCGAGCCTCTCTGATGGTACTCATCCCATTTAGTGTATTTGTTTCACTTTGGCAGCTAGACAATATCCGTTCAGAGCTTCTCTTCTTACCAATTATTGGTGCCAGTATCATTGTTGTCGGGACGGGTATTGGTATTTTGATTGCGCGTAAATTTGCGTTAACTCCTGAAAGACAAGGTGCGTTAGTTCCGATAACTGGCTTATATAATATAGGGGCCTTAGGTAACCTTGTACTGTTTATCTCTTATGGTGAAAACGGTGTCGCTATGATGGCACTGTTTAAGCTGTGTGAAGAGTTGCTTTATTTTACTTTAGTGTTTCCGTACGCTAAATCACAGTCGCAGGATCCCTCTCTCAAAGAAACACAGAATAAACAAGTGTGGAAAGACCCAATCTTTATTATCGCCCTCACCGCAGTGACTTCTGGATTACTCTTGAATATCACTGGGGTAGAGCGGCCAGAGTTTTTATACTCAGTTAGTAAGTGGACAATCCCGGTCGGGACATTTTTATTAATACTGTCTGTCGGGCTAACCTTCAACTTGAGAGGTGGCAAGAAATGGCAGAAGTTGTCCATCACTGCATCCGTTGTTCGTTCTTTAGTTGCTGTTGTAGTGGTCTCAGTATTACTCACTCTGTTTGATTTATGGCATGTCGAAGGGCAGTTGGTTGCTAAAGTTTGTCTTGTTCTTGCGGTAATGCCTACAGCATTTATGGGAACACTACCCGCTGTGATGTACGGATTAGATAAAGAAGTTGCCAATACTGGATGGATCTGGAGCTATATTGTTTCAATGATACTGACACCGATCATGTTACTGTCTCTAACGTTTTTGTAGGCGTAACACCGCAAAGCTTGGGGTTGATGTCATCTAATATCAACAATACGCAAGATACAACTATAGCAGCCAAAAGTGTTGCGCTGACTAATCCAAAAGCAATACTTGCGACGAGTGGAATTAGGAACTGGGCCTGAGTGCTTGTTTCTGTAAGTAGAGGCAATAATCCTGCGAAGGTTGTAAGAGACGTTATAGTAATAGCGCGAAAACGGCCGTGTACGGCCCATTTACAGGCTTCACGTAGTTCTTGTCCTTCCGCGACTTTGTCTTTGATAAAAGTAATCAGCAGAATATTGTCGTTAACCACAATACCTGCAAGAGTCGCAAAGCCAACCAGGCTAGGAATCGTCAGGTCGATACCCAATCCTAAGTGACCCCAAACCACACCAATCCATGCCATCGGAATGGCAAGTAGTACGGCTATTGGTTGAGCAAAGCTCCTGAATAAGAATGCCAGCACCAGATAAACACCGATAATGCCCAGTGCAAAGTAGTTTAAAAGTGATGACCCTGTATCGGCACTCTCTTTATCCTGACCTTGCGAAGAGAAATGAACGTCCGGGTACTTTTGAGCCATTTTAGGTACAAACTCGCTATAGAACTGAAGCATAATTTCACGAGCATTGGCAACCTGAGTATTGATGTTTCCCTGTACTGTTGCGGTAGGAATACCATTGACTAAGTTCAGTCTTGAGAAGGCTTTACTCTCTCTTAGATCGGCTACCGCTCGCAGTGGAATCAACTTACCGTTGCTTGCGGTAATTAACAGGTCTTTTAGATCTTCTGTGGTTGCTTTACTGGTAAAGTTGCTCTGACGAACCCGAATATCAACGATTTCTCCATCCTGAAATACGGTAAGATCATTGTTACCTTTCACGGCATTTCTTAAGGTTTGAGCAACCTGAGCACCGGTAACACCCAACACACCAGCCTCATCTTTAAGCGTGACTTCGATGTCGTCCCGACCATAACGTAAATCCGACGACAGATTAAATACGCCATCAAACTGTTTAAGCCACTTGATTAGCGCCATGCTTACGCTGTTGAGCTCTCGCGGGTCATTACCCTGTACGCGAATATCAATACCAATACCCGCGACACCCCGTTCTTTATCCGTAAATTTCAATGAAATTACATCTGCAGTTGGACCTACTTTCGTTTTCCATTTCTGGATTAAAGACTTAATGCTCTCTTGACGGAACTGCGCAGGCAACAAGTCTGCACTGACAGTCGCCATGTGGGGTCCTGAATCAAATGCATCTACGTTTGAGTTGTAGATAACGCTAATACTGTTCACTAATACCTGACCGAATTTATCTTGATACTCCTTATCGATCTCTTTCAATGCAGTTTCTATTTTATTGGCTACCGTTTCAGTTTGGGAAAGTAGACTACCCTGATTGAGTAAAATTCTGGCTTGAAGCGTGTCACTTTCTAGCGTTGGCATTGCTTTGAATTTCAAAATACCGGCAGGGAAGGTTGCACTAGATATCGCAACAATGAGTATTAACACGCCAATGCTTAAATAAGGTGTACGCATAGCGACAGAAGTGACAGGAACAAACACTTTGTCACGCACAGTTTCAAAAGCAGAAGTGATATGTTTACGAATTGCATTGTCACGCGATACGTCGGGGTTATGCGCAAGGTGTGAGGGCAGAATGAACATCGCTTCAATCAAGCTTACAATCAGTGTCATCATTAAAATGATCGGAATGTAGCGCAGAACGTCGCCCAATTTGCCAGTTAAGAACATTAAAGGACCAACTACCATAATGGTGGTCGCAAATGAGGCGATGACACCGGGAAGCACTTGTTTGGCACCTTCGATAGCGGCTGGAACAGGAGGTAATCCCGCTTCACGTTTGGCGGCGATATTTTCGGCAATGATCAAAGAGTCATCCATCAAAATACCAATTGCGACGATGAGCCCTACCATCGTCATCATATTGATGGTGTAACCTAACAGCTGCATGATGAACAATGAACCAAGGAAGGAGACAGGAAGCCCAATCGTTACCCAGAAGCTGAAGCGAATATTGAAGAATACCCATAACGCTAGGAAGGCGAGAGCTAAGCCTTGAATACCATTGCTACCTAAGATGCGTAAGCGTTCGCTGATGTTAACACTGACATCTTGGGTCAAGGATAACTTTACGCTTTGAGGCGCTAACGCCTGTTCTTTTTCGATAATGCGACTGACGACATCCCTGACTTTCAGTGTGTCCTGATTTTGGTTTTTTGAAACTTGAAGTAGTGCTGCTCTTTGGCCATTGAATAAGATTTTGTCTTCGTCCAGCACAAACTTTTGCTTAATGTTTGCGATATCAGCTAAACGAAGCTGGCTACTGCTGTTAATGATGAGGTGACCAAGCTCATTGGCTTGATTCGCTGTTTGATCAAAACGAACACTGGATTCAGACAGGTCATTTTTCATTGTCCCTGCCGGTATGGTTATGTTCTCTTGTTGAATACGGGTCGCTAAGTCAGAAATACTCAACCCGTATTGCTTAAGAGTTTCAGTAGGAATGGATACCTCAATCTCCTGAGCAGAAAAGCCACTTAACGTTACCTGCGCAATATCCGGATGAGATTTTAGGCTCTGTCTTACTTTATTGGCATAAAAATACAGGTCCTGGTCGGACATTGGGCCTGTGATTGCGACGCTTACCACTGACGCAACTCTGTCCATTTTAGTCACAGTCGGACGTTCAACACGATCAGGAAAATCGCTGATAGTGTTAACCTGTTGTTGAACTTCACTGGTTAGAATATCGATGTTTTCATTGCGATCGATTTCGACATTACCAATCGCTACGTTTTCGCGAGCGTCACAGGTAAACTCTTTAATGCCGTTGAGTTTATCAATCGCATCTTGTAGTGGTACACACACTTCATCGGCCACTTCCTGTGGTGAAGCTCCCGGATAGCTGGCTTTAACTTCGATGTTAGTTGTCGGTGTTAATGGGAAGGTGTCTTTTTGCATTTTAGGCAGTGCATATATCCCCAATAGCAAAATCGCGATCATTAACACATTAGCAGCCGTTTTATGTTGGGCGAAGTAGGCGATCATGATTCATCTCCCTTCGCTTGTCGGCGTAACCACTCCTTCATGCTTTTGTCTGGCTGGGGTTTCAGTTTCATCCCTTCGACAGCTGGCTGAAGTTGACTAACGACCACCATATCGTCTTTGTTTAAGCCGGATTTAATCACGGCAATTTGGTTTTGAGTAAAGTCCACCTCGACGGGTTGAATAACTAACTGGCTATCTTTTACAACATACACTTTGCCGTTATGTATAGCGTTAATGGGAACAATAAACTGGTTTTTGAGCTCTGGAGACTTAAGCGCGACTTTAACAAAAGTATCGCGAATGAGCGGTGGTTTTTGACCGGGCTGAGCCTGTTGATACGGCTCTGGTACACGCACAATAATCGTTTGGCTTTGCGTTTGTGCATCGATCGTACCGCCAGTACGATCAACAACTCCTTGCCACTGAAGAAGCTTGCTTCCTGTATTTAAGGTCACAGTTGCTTCTAAATCGCTGTGTAGAGAATTATCAAAACTTTGAGCCTGAGTATTACGTCTTAGTGGCCTCATTTTACCAATAGAGAACTGCGCTAAAACTTCAACTGAGCCCATACCGTCAGATTGAAGTATGGTTTGGCCTTTGTTCACATACTCTTCAACATCGATGTCGGTTGCGGTAATTCGAATATCATAAGGCGCACGGATTTCTGTATGGCTCAGATCTCGCTTAGCGATTTCCAGTTCGGCATTTAATACCTGCTGTTCGGCGATGTTGATTGCCTGTTCATTTTTCAGGTTTTGCAGGCTTTGTTGTTTGCTTAACAAATCCCGTTTGGCTTTGTCTTTTTCAGTTTGAGATAGATGACCGGTTTTGGCTAATCGCTCGGTTCGTGCGTATTCTTCTTTTTGCAGTTTGTAGTCTTGCTCGGCAATTGAGTAACTGACTCCAATGGTTTCATCTTTGAGCTTAGCGACATCCAGCTCTGCATTGAGTTTGGTAATGGCGAGTAGGTAAGCGGAATCATCAAGTCTGACTAAAGGTTCACCTTGGTTAACGAAAGCACCGTTTTTGAAATTGTCTGATACCCATATTACCCGACCTTCTACTTCCGCTTGTGCGTTCCATTCCTGCGCAGGCTGCGTGTATCCGTATCCGATTGCCGTGGGTTGAATTGATGCCGGTTTGACTTTCATTACCCTCACGACTTTGGAACCCCCCGTTTGCTCAACTTTAGGAGGCTCAGCTTTCATGCTAGGGGCAACAATGAGTACAGCTGCACCAAGAATGATTGGGGGAGCGATAAGTAGTCGTTGTAACCAACTGTATTTGGACATAATACTCTATCCCTGAAATTTTTATATAAGATTAACCTAATATAAAATTAGTTAGCGAGTTTGGAGATTGCTCTCAATTTATGGCTATTAGTTTAGTTGTTGCTAAAATAAAAAATCCGGCCTAACAGCCGGATTCTGGGTAAATTTTGGTAAAGCTGTGTCAATGAATAGGGGATATAAATATCAGATGGGGCGTTAAAAATAGATTAATACATCTACGGACATGTGTTAGGTATAGTGGAAGTGGATATTAGCCAAATATCTCACTCGTCAGTTATAAAAAAAATCCGATGCTTTATGCATCGGATTTTTACTTTTAACTTGCCTTTATTCTTTATCTTTTGTTAGTGACAGTATGCCAATTGACACTGCTGCTACACCGACAAAACCACCAAGAATAATCACTGGCATGGCGCTATATCCAAGGACATGCCAGATAACGGACTCAAGTGTGCTCATTTCTGTTCTCCTTGTTATTGCCAGCCTTCAACGCCGTGCATGTCCGGCAGGTTGTGCGCAATACCTTTATGGCAGTCTACACAAGTTTTTTCTCCGGAAGCCAGTGCTGTCGAGTGTTGTTGAACACTACGTGAACTCTGCTCTGAGAAGTCCATATAGTCAAACTCGTGACAGTTACGACACTCCAGAGAGTCGTTCTTTTTCATCCTGGCCCACTCGCGTTCCGCCAAGTGAGCTCGACGTTCTTTGAATTTTTCAGGAGTATCAATAGTTTTAGTAACGAAATGGGCAAATAGCTCTTTTGAAGCTTGCACTTTACGTATGATCTTATCTGTCCATTCATGAGGAACGTGACAATCAGAACAAATAGCACGAACACCGGAACGGTTTGAGTAGTGTATTGTTTCCTGTATTTCTGCCACGATAGGTGCGTGACAGCCAGAACAGAACTCTTCGGTATTGGTCATTTCCATACCGGTGTTGAACGCCCCCCAAAACAGCAAGCCACCAGCAAAACCGAGGAATAGAACCACGCCTGCCGCTGCTTTACTTGGCCGGGTGAGTTTACTCCAGAACGCTTTAAGTAGTTTCATAAATCGCCTCTTAATTAGTGGTTTGCTTAGCGAAGTGATTCAACACGCTCAAAGTCATTTTCAACCAAAGGTTGAGCGTCCGCTTGAGGAACATGACACTGCAAACAGAAATAACGACGAGGAGAAACATCCGCAAGAACCGCATCTTCTCGGTTTACAAAGTGTGTAACGCTGATTTTAGGCGCACCCATTTCTTTAGCATTTTTCCAGTTATGGCAGGCTAAACAACGGTTCGCGTCTTTGGTTACTTCGTAGTTGCGAATTGAGTGAGGGATCAGTGGTGGCTGATAAACAAAAGATGTATCCAAAGATTGCTCTCGAGGGATTTTTTTCATTTCATCAGCGTCTCGTGTATCTTCCAACTGACTCGTACCTCGGAGTGATTGTAACCCACCCGTACCACCTGGGTTGTCCAGTTCAGTTTGGGCAATAGCGACTCCCGATAAAACAGCACCAACAGATAGCAGTGCAACCAGTAATTTTCTCATATTACATTCTCCGCCTAATGGCTAAATTCTTTAATCAGACTGCCCAACAACTAAGGAGGGCAGTCTTTCTACTCGTTCTGTACTTATGCCACTTTCGTGATTTTAACCGGACACTTTTTGAAGTCGGTTTGTTTTGAAAGTGGATCGGTAGCATCTAAAATCAGTTTGTTGATAAGAATGCGAGCATCAAAGAACGGCACAAATACCAAGCCTTTTGGCGGCTTGTTACGACCACGAGTTTCTACACGCGCTTTAACTTCGCCACGTTTGTTAGCAATGACGACTTCATCACCACGGCGTAGACCTCGTGCAACAGCATCTTCATGATGCATGAAACACACTGCATCAGGGAAGGCTTTGTAAAGCTCTGGTACACGTCGAGTCATAGTACCCGTGTGCCAGTGCTCAAGAACCCGTCCGGTACATAGCCATAAGTCATACTCAGCATCTGGTGATTCTGGTGGTGCTTCGTATGGCGCTGAAATAATTAGTGCTTTACCGTCTGGTTTACCATAGAAATCCCAACCTGAACCTTCTTTAGCGTATGGGTCTGAACCTTCTTTATAGCGCCACTGTGTCTCTTTACCGTCAACGACCGGCCAGCGTAAGCCGCGAGTCTGGTGATACATTTCATAAGGTGCTAAGTCATGGCCATGGCCGCGACCGAATGATGCATATTCTTCAAACAGACCTTTTTGTACATAGAATCCAAAGTGATGTGCATCATCATTAAGATCACGAGCTTCAGAGATTGGGAATTTATCCACCTGACCATTTTTAAACAGCACGTCAAACATAGTTTTGCCACGATATTCCGGCATTTTAGCCAGCAGTTCTTCCGGCCATACTTCTTCCATCTTGAAGCGTTTGGAAAACTCCATTACCTGCCATAAGTCAGACTTAGACTCACCGGTAGTACCAACCTGTTGATACCATGATTGGGTACGACGTTCTGCGTTACCGTAAGCACCTTCTTTTTCAACCCACATTGCAGTTGGAAGAATAAGGTCTGCTGCTTGCGCTGTTACAGTTGGGTACGGGTCAGACACGATAATGAAGTTTTCTGGGTTACGATAGCCCGGTAAACGTTCTGTGTTGATGTTCGGTCCGGCTTGCATGTTGTTATTACATTGCACCCAGTAGCAGTTTAATACACCGTCGTTCAGCATTCGGTCTTGTAATACCGCGTGGAAGCCAGGTTTTGGTGGAATCGTACCTTCTGGCAGTTTCCAGGTCTTTTCTGCAATCGCACGGTGTTTAGGGTTAGCGACAACCATATCTGCTGGCAGGCGGTGAGCAAATGTACCTACTTCACGCGCTGTACCACATGCTGATGGCTGACCTGTTAGTGAGAATGGACTGTTACCCGGAGTTGCGATTTTCCCGGTTAATAGGTGCAGGTTGTACACTAAGCTTTGCATCCACACGCCACGAGTATGTTGGTTCATACCCATTGTCCATAGCGACATCACTTTAGTATTTGGATCTGCATACTGTTTTGCTAGGGTAATTAGCTTATCTACACTCACACCTGATAGCTCAGAAGCTTTTTCTGCAGTGTATGGTGCAACAGAAGCTTTGTACTGTTCGAAGTTGATGTCCGTCATCTTGCCAGAGTTAGCGTGTTTCGCTTTCTGTTGCAGTGGGTGCTCGTCACGCAGACCATAACCGATATCAGTTTCCGCTTGTTTGAAATTAGTGTGCTTGTTGACGAAGTCCCAATTCACCGCATCGTTCTGAATAATATAGTTGGCGATGAAGTTTGCGATCGCAAGGTCAGACTGTGGGTGGAAAATGTAACCGTGATCAGCAAGTTCAAATGAACGATGGTAATACGTTGATAGTACGTTTACTTTTACGTGTTGTTGACTTAAGCGGCGGTCTGTTAAACGGCTCCATAGGATAGGGTGCATTTCTGCCATGTTTGAACCCCAAAGTACGAATGAATCCGCAGCTTCAAGATCATCATAACAGCCCATAGGTTCGTCGATACCGAAAGTACGCATAAAACCAACAACAGCAGATGCCATACAGTGACGGGCATTAGGGTCGATGTTATTGGAGCGGAAACCCGCTTTCATCATTTTTGCTGCTGCGTAACCTTCCATAACCGTCCATTGACCAGAACCGAACATACCGACACTGGTTGGGCCTTTTTTCGCTAACGAGGCTTTCCATTTCTCTGCCATGATGTCAAACGCTTGATCCCAGGAAATCGGCGTGAACTCACCATCTTTAGCATACTCACCGTTACGCATTCTAAGTAGCGGTTGTGTCAAACGGTCTTTGCCGTACATGATTTTAGAAAGGAAATAACCTTTGATACAGTTAAGACCTTTGTTAACCGGTGCTTCAGGGTCGCCCTGAGTTGCAACGATTCGGCCATTCTGCGTACCGACTAAAACTGAACAGCCTGTACCGCAGAAACGACAAGGCGCTTTGTCCCAGGTGATTTTGGTTTGGTCAGTGCTGGCGATCAGGTTTGCAGCTGAAGCTGGCAGAGTTACACCTGCTACGGCTGCGGCTGATGCCGCTGCGTTTGCTTTTACAAACGCACGTCTTGTCATTTTCATACTTCACCCTCAATTTGGGATTGTTGGATTCCAGTGTTTGCATCCAATTGCTCTACATCTGTTTCGATTTGGTGGTAGACCAAAACCGTATTGAGCACATTGGGTAAGTTGTTGATGGCATCGATAGTGTCAGTAATGAAACCCTGATTTTCAGTTTCCAAAACGACCACGATCTTACCTTCGGGGCTGTCACCGTAGATTTCTGCATTGTCGAAACCTTCGATTTGAGCCTTAATTGATTCCATGTGTTGTGGCAACACGTGAACCACTAAACTTGAAATGTGCACTTCATTCAGTGACATACATTACTCTCATTGTTATATGCTATTGCTCATATGTATGGCTGCTGTTGGGCATACTGCTACACATGCTCCACAACCGGTACAGTCGTCGCCGGTAATAACTGGCTGTGCCACTTTGCTTAGTTGCAATCTAAACTGGATGGCCATAGTGTCGCATGTCTCTCCGCAACTGCGGCACTCTACATTCTGCTGCGCTAAACATTTGTCGTTAATATTCGCTTTTAATTGCCAGGGAGATTCCGCTTGCGCAAGAAATATCGGTTCCGGACAACTTTCAGCGCATTGATAACAAAATGTGCACTCACCGCGATTAAAATCTATGGTTGGGAAGCCACCGTCACCATTCACAATGATATTGGTTTCGCATGCATAGACACACTTACCGCAACGGGTGCATTCATCGGTAAATGTATGCGCGGATTTTAACCAGGGCATTACCGTTGTTACGTCTTCAATAGATTTTCGCGAAAACAATCGACGACGATTTAAATCAACCACTTAATCACCTTATACTTTGTAAGCGATTATTAAATTGTAGTTCAACATTATCGCGCTACAACTCTATCAGCTTAACCTTATGAAAATTGTAGTTTTACCCCCCTAATCTTAAATACCCATAAGGAGGTAAATGAGGGGTTGTGTTGTTTTAGATCAATAATTTCCAAAGAGAGTGATCACATATTGATAAGAGGGACGGTTAAACTTGTCAGTGACTGAATTTATGCATGGTAAAAGTGCGCCTGCATCGTTAATCTAAATATTAACAGCGTTAGAATCATAATTTTGGTATGCGCTGGGGCGGTTAGGCGTATTAGGTAAGGTTGGGTGTTTACTTGGTCAGAAAAGTAGAAAAGTCACTGACAGCGACGATTGCAAAGGCAATGTTATTGATTTTGATGTTGTCTTTTGTCACAACGGGTTTTGCGATCGTTACGCTGGCATCATCACTAAATGATGCAGAAGCCGTGAACGTTTCTGGTTCAATGCGTATGCAAAGCTATCGTTTAGCCCACGATATTCAAAGTGCTTCATCAGACTATGAGACTCATATTGAGATTTTTGAAGAATCATTGTTTTCACCGACGATGAAAGCATTACAGCATTGGACAGTTCCAGAGGATATTCAGCAAAACTATCTCGATATTACTGTGCGCTGGAAGCAACTGAAAGGGCTGCTACAAAGTGATCAACGCGAAGATTATCTGAATTTAGTGGCTGGGTTTGTTGGTCAGATAGACTTGTTTGTTTATAAGCTTCAACAGTTTTCAGAAAGTAAATTAATCAAGTTGGCCTGGGTCGGTGGGCTTGGCTTGAGTGGTATTTTGTTGGCTTCTTTGTTTGTGATTGGTTATACCCGTCGCGAAGTTGTGGGACCGCTACGTAATTTGGTTGTTGCCAGTGAGCAAATTCAAAACCGATCTTTTGATGTACAACTGAGAGTCACTGGCCTTAATGAAATGGCAATTTTGACCAGAACTTTTAATGATATGGCGAATGAACTTGGCAAGCTGTATCGAGGACTGGAACAAGCAGTGAACGAAAAAACACATAAGTTACAACACGCTAATCAGTCTTTGGAAGTGTTGTATGAGTCGTCACAACAGTTAACGGCTGCTCGTATTAGTCAGGATAACTTTCAGGCTCTATTAAAAAACATTATGAGCATTGAAGGTATTGAAGCGGTAAAGCTGGAAATTGATGAAGAAGCCGGGAAAGGTATTGTTCTAACCGAAGGCTATTGTGAAGGTGATTGTAAAGGCAACTGTCATGAACATGTTCTGATGTTAGATGGTCAGGCTTTGGGCCGGTTGTATTGGCGTGCTGGCTTACCTTGTCCTGATAAAGCTTTAATTGATAGCTTCGTGCAGATGCTCGCCCGGGCGGTATATTTTAATCGCTCTCAGACTCAAGCTGAACAATTGTTGTTGATGGAAGAGCGGGCGACCATCGCCCGGGAGCTGCACGATTCTCTTGCTCAGTCGTTGTCTTATCTGAAAATACAGGTATCACTGCTTAAACGTGTAATGGGCAAGCTGGACTATAATCCGCACGCGGATAAGACTTCTGAAATTATTCAGGATATTGATAGCGGATTATCCGGGGCCTATACCCAGTTGCGCGAGTTGTTAACAACTTTCCGTTTAACCATCAAGGAAGGTAACTTTAGCCGTGCGTTGCTGGAAATGATCAATGAACTTAGTGAGCATACGACTGCGAAGATAGAGTTAAATAATAACTTGTCTTCACTGGATTTAGATTCACACCAGCAAGTTCATTTGATGCAGTTAATTCGTGAAGCGACAATTAATGCGATTAAGCATGCAAATGCCACTAAAATAAATATAAAATGTTTTGAAAATGATGGTGAAGTTCAGGTCATTGTTGATGATAACGGTATAGGGTTTACGGAGCATAACGCAGAACTAAACCACTACGGAATGAGCATTATGCAGGAGCGTGCCGCACGCTTGAACGGGGAACTGATGATTGAATCTTCTCCGAATTCCGGATGCAAAGTAATTTTAAAATGTGAGCGTTCTAAGGATTTCGATGTTGACGAAAATTAGAGTATTGCTGGTGGATGACCACCCTTTAATGCGTAGAGGTATTAAACAGTTACTAAGCCTTGAAGATGAATTTGAGGTGATCGCTGAAGCGAGTAACGGTACAGAAGCCGTAGCATTGGCCCATGAAGACGAACCTGATTTAATCTTGTTGGATTTGAACATGAAAGGTATGTCTGGGCTTGATACATTGCAAGCTTTACGTACTGACGGCTGTAGTTCAACCATAGTGATTTTGACGGTTTCAGATAGTGCGGCAGACATTGAAGCTTTAGTGAAAGCCGGAGCAGATGGGTACCTATTAAAAGACACGGAACCTGATCAATTGATCGATCTCCTTAAGCAAGCATCGGCAGGAGAAAAAGCGTACAGCGATGTGGTTGCTAAGTATTTGAAAGAGCGTGAAGGCCATTCTGATGTCTTTGATTCTCTTACTGAGAGAGAATCCCAGATATTGAGTGAAGTGGCAAAAGGGTACAGAAATAAACAAATCGCGAATCACCTGTTTATTTCAGAAGCAACGGTAAAAGTTCACATGAAGAGCTTATTGAAAAAGCTTTGTGTCCCGTCGCGAACAGCTGCCACAGTGCTGTATTTAGAGCGCTATGGCGAGTTAAAATAACCGGAGAATTTGACAAAGAGGCGATACGAACGCCTCTTTTTTTATTTCATCTTAAATTCAAAGACTTTTTCTGAACATACATCGATACAGCGTCCGCAACTGATACAGTCCTGATCCATAACTCGTATGTCCCCCTGTTTGAGGGGCTCTCTCAGTACCTGAGGTTCCGGGCAGACGTTAAAGCAGTCCATACATTTAGTGCAGGCATCACGCTTGGTTGCTGTAATCCTAATTGCACTTTTACGACCAATAATTCCGTAAGTGGCTCCTAAAGGACATAAGTGACCGCACCAACCGTGTTCTACCAGAAGCAGGTCGAGCAAGAACACCAGCAATACCAGAATCCAGCCAGCTCCGATACCAAATATTAAGCCGCGGTGTAATGCTGAAACAGGATCGACCCATGCCCACAACACATTGCCAGAAACGGCACTGCCGATTAACAATACAGGTATCAACCAATAACGAAGTTGTTTAGACCAGGAATAGCTGGCCTTGATGTTAAGTTTGCGTCGTAACCAGGCAGCCATATCGGTGACGATATTTAATGGGCAAACCCAGGCACAAAAAGCTCGGGGTGCAAGAACGGCATAAAGTGCCACCACAATCAGCGCACCTAAAATGGCCGTAAATTCAGGAAGGTGTCCCGCTGCTATTGTTTGAAGTAGGAGTAGTGGATCGGTAAAGGGAATAACATCAAACAGCGTACTAGCGGATAAATTGCCTTTGAAGACCCCAATTGTCGGTCCGGCTATAAATAGGCCGATAATTGCTAATTGTGTTGCTCGGCGCAGGAATAAAAAACGGTGTGCTTTCCACCATCCCAAAGACTGTACTGCTGCTTTACCGGCGTCTTTTGCAAGATTTTTTGCCATGGTGACCTCCTACAATTTGTCGCCATTAAACGGTTTGATTGGAACACCGCCATGGATATCGGTATCTGTGCGCACTTCAGAATGCTCTTCCCAGCCTAAACGATAGTGTTTGCCCAGTTCACCTTGCGCAAGTTTGGTTGGAACGACTTTTATCGCCGCAACATCCAGTACACATGCCTGTTCACACTTCCCACAGCCAGTACAGTGGTCAGGATGGACGGTGGGAATAAACTTAGCGTGGAAGCCGGTACGTTCATTACGAACGGTCTCAAGCGTAATGGCTTTATCGATAGCTGGGCAGATACGGTAACAAACATCGCAACGCAAGCCTTGAAAATTCAGACAATTCTTTTGATCAATCAACACAGCTGTGCCCATACGAGCATCGTCGATGTCGGTCAGTTCCGGATCTAAAGCACCACTTGGACAAGCAACAACGCAAGGAATATCCTCGCACATTTCACACGGGATCTGCCTGGCAGTAAAGTAAGGGGTTCCCGTTGCGACCGGAGACAGTAAAGTCGCCAGTTTTAATGTGTCATAAGGACAAGCTTGCACACATAATCCACAGCGAACACAGGCTTTCTCGAATTCGTTATCCGGCAAAGCTCCAGGCGGACGAATTGGTACTCCGGAAGATTCCCTGGCCTGACTTTGTATTGATTGTAACCCTAATAGTGTTGCGGCAGCACCGACACCAACAGCGGTTCTGGAAGCATCGCGTAGAAAGCGGCGGCGACTTTCAGAAGTTTTTGAACGAGAATTTTTCATACGCCGAGCCTTAATTAAGAACTTACTTAAATTATAACCGCATTATCCGTAGGTGTATGAGATAGTCTCTACCTATAAAGAGGTGTATAGGAGTAGGGTTGATTTAAGTCAAATGAATATAAAAAAGGCCAGCAACGGGTGCTGACCTGATTTGAGTCTTTATTAAAGCTAATGGTTTGTATTAAGCCATCATTGGTACTAGTACAGTGGTTCCGATAATAACAGTGATTAACCCGGTCATTACAGGTAGGAAAGTACGCTTAACCACTTCAAATGGGCTTAAGTGTGCCATACCTGATGTTGCCACAATAACACCGGAAACTGGTGAAATGGTACGTCCAAGGTTTGACGCCTGAAGCATTGGAATGATCAGGAATGCTGGATTCAGGCCGAGCTTTGCAGCTAGCGACGGAGCAAGCTCAACGAATGCATAGAAAGGTGCATTACCTGAGCCTGTTGCGATAGCGGCTGCTACGGTCAATATCGTTAGAACCAACATTAGAGCAATACCACCAGCACCGGCGGTTTCTGCTAAATGCAGCAAATTGTCGATTGCGCCAATTGACATTAAACCCTGAGCGAAGACACCTGCAGATACCAATAGCATCACAACGCCTTTGAAAGCGTCAGCCATACCGTCGTAACATACTTCTAAGTCTTCAAGTGATTCCTTGCCCTTAAAGCCAATTGTCACGTAGTGAACCAGCGCACCAACAAAAATGGATGCAACAACGATGGTGTAGATATCAAGGTACAAGCCTTCAATAGTTTTGCCGTTGAAAAGAAATACACCGAAGATAGGTAAAAACGGCAGTATTGCATAATAGGCGGGCGCTTTTACTTCGATCTCTGATACATCAACACGTTCCATCGGTGTGCTGTCTTTTTTATCTAAGTATTTGTTCCAGAAGAATGCAGTGATCGCCATTACGATGATTGCGCAGATCGAAACAGGAAGAACGGTTTGTACCGCGAATACATCCAGGCTAAGACCTGATTTTTCAGCGGCAATAACCACATCACCAGATGTCGGTGACAAAATAATGGCCGCCGGTGAAGCACATACCGCAGCCGCCGCTGGGCGAGAAATCCCCATCGCCGTCATCATTGGGAATAAGGTTGCCATTAAAAGTACACCTAGACCCGTCGCTGAGCTGACTGCTAAAGACATCAAACATGCAACGATGTAAGCCGCAACAAGCAGGATGTATGGCGATTTAATAAATGATAGTGGCTTAGAAAATTGTTTTACAACCACGTTATTAGCACCAATGTGTGTCATGTACGATGCGAAACCACACAGTAGCATGATCTGCATACCTAGACCGCCACCTCGGTTCTGAAGCATGTACTTCACGTATTCAAGTGAATCTGTGATGATGTTACCAGTGGAAGTAATACTCTCAGGTAGTACTGTACGGCCCAGAATACCGGTTATTATAAGTAATGTAATACCGCCGGTTAGCAGTACACCAGCTGGTTTATAGCTTTTTACGATAAGGTAACCGACTGCCACCGTAACGATTAAACCGATAAAAAGTTCAAGCATAATGGTCTCCACACTAATGAGATCGTTGTCGTTAGAAAAACAAAATTAAGTTCTTACAATATGTGACAAGAATTTACTGGAAACTGAGTTGTAGCACGAGTTCAACATGAGCTTTGCATGATCTAAAACAACAAAAAACCAACTATTTTGAATGGGGTATTGTTCTTTCTATAAGATTTATTTCAGCATAATATTTAATCTAATCACGTATAAGATAATATTATCGTTTGTATTAGATTTATTGATAAGAGAGGGAAAGAAAATCAAAAAGTGGTGCCTAAAGCACCACTTTATAGAGATTGAACCATCATTATGCGTATTGTGAGACGATTCTATCCCATCGGCTGCGTTTTTCTAGGAAATCAAGTTTAACTTGTTGGTAGCGAAGTTTAAGCACCGAGTGATCATACCTCTCTAATGCCTGGTGCTTTTTACTTTCCAGCAGCTGTTTTTTAATGTCGTAGTAGTTATGCAGTTCATTAATAAATGCATCAAATTCTTGTTGAAAGCTATTCATCAAAATGATGTGATTTGGCAGTGATGATACTTTTTTATTAACGTAAATAAGTGCCATTTGTGCTTTTGCTTTTTCAACTTTAAGTGCTGGTGCTTTACGTAATTTTTTGGCTAAGCCAAGCCATGAGCAGAGCTTAATTAGCCACTTGGTCGGATCATATTGCCACCAGTGAATACCGTTGCGGTAATCGTTTTCAAAAATATGATGGTAATTATGGTATCCCTCGCCAAAGGTAAAGAAAGCGAGCACTCCATTATCTCGCGCTGTATTTTTATTGGTATAAGGCTGAGAGCCCCAAATATGAGCAAGAGAATTGATGAAAAAGGTCGTATGGTGATTGAGCACCAGTCGAACCGCACCGACAATCAACAGCATGCCAATAATATCATTATAGATCAGGCCCAAAAGCACCGGGACACCAATATTCATTAGTATTGCCAATGGAACATAGTACTTGTGTTGCCACATAACGATGTTGTCTTTCTGCAAATCTCGGCAATTGCTGTAATCATCGTATACGGCTTGATTATAGTTGCGAAGCATCCAGCCAATGTGTGAATGCCAGAATCCTTTCTTTGCTGAATAAGGGTCTTTGTCGTTCTGATCGACAAATTTATGATGTACCCGGTGATCTGATGACCAGTGTAATGCACTGTTTTGTAATGCAAATGCGCCACCTAAAGCACAAATAAGCCTTACACTCCAATGGGCCTCAAACGTTTTATGTGACCAGAGACGGTGGTAGCCCATAGTGATGGAAAGGTTACAGAACGAAAAGCAGATGACAAGCCATAGCCAGTGTTCAGCACCATAGCCAAAATGCCAGCCAAACAAGGGTGTAGCTACTGTAGCAAGTAAAAAGCTGAGCGAAAATATCGCGACATTTAGCCAAATAAGAGGTGGTTTTTTATCCATACGATAAACCTTTGAGCTTACAAGTGTGCGCTAGAATATCAGCGTACACTTGTAAGTCAAATAACTTTAACGAAATTGTGATTAGTATGTTTTGCTTTTTGTTCTGAATTGAATAGTATGAACGGGTACTAAAAATCCTTACAGGAAGTTATAAGGACTATTAAATGGAAATTAGAATAGCTGAATATAGCGATTTTGAATCAATCGCAGAGCTTCATGTGCGTAGTTGGAAGACTCATTATAAGGGCTTACTAAATCAAGAATATCTGGATAATGAAGCAGAGTCAGACAGGCTGGTTATTTGGCAAACTCGTTTAACTAACCCACCTTTTAATCAGCATATTTTATTGATCGAAGAAGGTGGCAAATTACTTGGTTTTATCTGTGCGTTTGGTAACCACGATTTTGATAAAGGAAGTATCATTGAGTCACTGCATATTGATCCTGATTATCGAGGACGTGGATTAGGGAAAATGCTTATACGGGAAATTGCTAAGTGGATAGAGCATTACTTTCCTGATAATGGTGTTTATCTTGAAGTTCTTGAAAAGAATAAACAAGCTGTCGATTTTTATGATCACATTGGTGGTGAACACCAAATAGAGCAGTTGTGGACAGCACCCTGTGGCAGTAAAGTTCCTGAGTTTGTTTATACGTGGAAAACACCGAAAGTGATGCTGGAATCGATACAGTAGTCCAGAGCTTACAATACGAATGTATCTTGCTCTGAATAATGGATATTAACTGTTAATTTATTTCACTGTAGTCAGACCCAGCTTTATGCTGGGTCTATTTATATCTATGGTTAATGATTTTTACTGTTTGGTCGTAAATTCGGAAACGGCAAGATCCATCTCTTTTGCTTGTTGAGAAACCATATCCACTTCTGACATTACTTGTTGCGCTGAATGCATGTTATCTTCCGAGATGGTGTTGAGTTCAGTAATAGAATCACTAACCTGATTCATTACGATGCCTTGTTCCTCGATAGCAGATGCTATTCGTTCAGAGTTGGCCTGAATATTACTCATATCGGTAAGAATGAGCCCCAGACTTTCGTCCAGTTGCCTTGAATCCAGCAGCGTTTCCTGACTTTGGGTGTTGCACTGTTTGATATCAGAGACCACCTGGGTCATTTGTGACTGGATAGCAGAAACGACCCGGGTAATTTCCTCAGTTGATTGGTGAGTGCGAGTCGCCAGAGATCGAACTTCATCGGCAACCACTGCGAACCCTCGACCCTGTTCGCCGGCTCGGGCAGCTTCGATAGCCGCATTTAACGCTAGCAGGTTGGTTTGCTCAGCAATTCCCTGAATAATATTAACTGCGCCACCAATTTGTTCAACGTTGTGATTTAACGAAGAAATAGACTGCTGGCTTGACTCTAATCGTTGTGACAGTTCTTCGATGTTATGTACAGTAGACTCTACGACTTTTCGGCCGCTTTCAGCATTATGGGATGCCTGCTGAACACCTTCGACTGCAACATTGGTACTTTCTGAGATCTCACTGATTGCTGAAACCATTTCCTGAACAGATGTTGCCATCATCGAGGTATGTTCTGCCTGAGCGTTAAAGTGACGAAGGACGTCCTCCAGTTCGTTATGCATCGCAGATGTGCTCTGGGCAAGGTGATTAGATTTGCTCTGAGAACCAGAAATAAGCGCTTCAAACTTCTCCAGCAGCTTATTAAAGTACTGGCTGACGGCAGCTAATTCGTCCTTACCAAACACTTCTGCTCGTAATCCTATATTGTTGGTGTCGGAAATATTCTGAATAGCGCTTAACAGTCGAGAAACTTGTTTGTTTATCGAGCAACTGATTTGTAATATCAACGCAATGATGATGGCAATAACACCAACAGTGATACTGGTTTCAATTATGGTTATCTCGCTTTGCTTGCTGTTGACTTCTGTCGTTAATGTTTTGGAGAAGTTATTGAACTGATCCTCTACATTGTGTGACAAATTTCGAGTACTACCCAGTAGCCCTTCGTTATATTGCAGACCTATCTTTTGCTTCTGTTGCGTTACGGCTTTAGCCGCATTAATCAGAGCCGGGAAAGAATGAGTTAGATTATTGGGTAATTCACCCTTCAAGACACTTTTATCAAAGTTATATAGCGCGTTTCGGGTTTCGGTATCCGCGTTCGAATAAGCCGTTTGATAAGCAGAATAATATTTACCTAACAGGCCAGATTCATTATTTAGGCCAAGAGTTACGAAGGCTGTTACCAGTTGTTCAAAGCCTTGTTTATAGGCTTGTAGATCCTGACGAAGAGCAGCAGAAGATCCGAGTTCATTCAAAGCCAGAATATCGGAGAGTTCTGATTCAAGAGACAAGAATAATTCGCTATTGTTTTTAAACGTGTCGAGGTACTTGGTATCACTACGCAATAAAAAGTCTTTCTCATTACGGCGTAAATTCAGCAATTTAATCTCTAGTTTATCAATGAGAGATATCGCTCGGTTGAGCTCGTTGGTGGTCTGAGTAAAGTAGTTAGAACTTAATAAAAGTGCGATAATACCCAGAATAGCAATAACACCTAATGAATACATTTTTTGTCTGATATTCATGTAATTACCTCTGTTAGAAGCTTATTTTTAATTTTGTTATTAAAGGTGAGTTTAGGAGTGATTTGAAGCTAGAGCAATAAAGTGTTGGTTAATGAGTTGCTTAAAATTATGAAAGTTTTATTACCGTGCGACAAAACTTCTGGAGTTGAGTGGAATGAGCATAGCGTTAGATAAGTACAAAGGTTTAATTTTCGATATGGATGGTACTTTAATTGATACCATGCCAGCTCATGGAAAGGCGTGGAAAGCGACTGCGCAGAAGTTTGGTTTTCCTTTTGATAGCCATTGGTTACAGAGTATGGGGGGAATGCCAAGTGTTAAGATTGCTGTAGAAATCAATAAAGCCTACGGTTTAGAACTTGATCCTGAAGCTGTTGCTAAATATAAAATGCAATCTTTTACGTCTCTGGATGAAGGAGGGGACTTTATTCCTGAAACACAACGAGTTTTCGATGCCAATTTAGGCAAGAAAAAAATAGCGGTTGGGACGGGAAGTCAGCGTGTTAGTGCTTTAAAACTGTTAACTCGTGTTGATGTGATTGATAAACTGGATGCGTTAGTTACGGCAACGGATGTTGAAAACCACAAGCCTCACCCTGAAACATTTCTTCAAGCATGTAAATTAATTGGCCTAAAACCAGAGGAATGCGTTGTGTTTGAAGATACAGAGATTGGTAAACAAGCGGCACATTCTGGTGGTATGGATTGTATTTTAGTTACCGAACAAGGGTTAGAGTTTTTCCCGTGTAAAGCGTAATCAGGTTAATAAAAAGAGCCGCAGTTTATACTGCGACTCTTTTGGGTTTTTACTGAATTTTGATGAGTTCGACATCAAAAATTAGTGTGGCAGATGGTGGGATAGGCCCAGTACCGTTTTTGCCGTAAGCAAGATTTGGTGGAATAAATAAGCGTATTTTTTGACCTTCAACCATCAACTGAACACCTTCTTGCCAGCCTTTGATCACTTGGTTCAAGCCGAAAGTAATTGGCTCATTGCGTTGATAAGAACTATCAAATACCGAACCATCGAGCAGTTTGCCTTCGTAATGAACTGTCACTTTGCTGTTTGCTTGAGGGTGAACTGTACCGGTACCTTCGCTTAATACCTGATACTGCAAACCACTTTCTGTCATCTTTACATCTGGTTTGGTTGCATTCTCGGTCAAGAACGCCTGGCCCATTGCTAGTTGTTCTTCGCCGGCCTTATGGGTTGTCCAGGTACGGTAAGCAAAGAATGCGGCCAGTACTAAAATGACAATAGGAAAGACAATTTTATACATAAGTGAAAATCTCAGATTAAGGTTGAGTTAGTAAATACGAAATGGTTTTTGCAATGGCTTCAATATCTTTATGCCCACTGGTAAGTACCTGATATTTGCCATTGACAATAAAAGTTGGTACGGCGTTAATTTGTCCCTCACGTGATGCTTTGTCAGCGATCTTAATCATGCCGAATAATTTTTGTTTTTGTTCGGTATCTAACTGATAAGGGCTGGTGAGATTACGGTCACTGAATACTTTTTCAATAGCAGCTTGTCTGTCACTTAGAGTTGAGCCATCTCCCAACTGAACGGCCGCAAAAAGTTCTTCCATCATATCCGTATCAGGAATCCCGTCTAATTGCATGACGGCGGTGTAGTATATCATGGCACCAATTCGTGCACCTTCATTGAACGTGACATGCAATTTACCAAAGTGTTCGTTAGTGAGTTCTTCCAGCTGTGGGATCACAGACTCCATTTTACGGCAATGACTACAAGTCAAAGAGAAAATTTCAGTGACAGGAGCGAGACGATAAGTGGATAAATTTGCCGGTAACAGTTGATACTGTTCACCTTCAATAGGCGTAGAGTTGTCGCTGCAGCCGGATAACACTATGATCATAGTAAGTAAGCTTACAAAGCCTGTTAGAAATTTCTTCATTATTAGAACACCGATAAAAAACACAGAGTTAGATTCTAACGGTTAACCAGTGTGACGCAAACCACGTATAAATATTTTGTTATCAATTTTTGATAAAGTTTTGCTGATTTCGCCGATAAATAAGGATAGTTAAAGCAGAGAGTGGTGTGAGTAATGAAGTATTTGGTTTTCCCTCTTTTATTACTGTTAACAGGTTGTGGGTCTTTAGCAACAGACCGTATGTTTACCAATAATTTATTGGATGCAGCACCGAAAGGTGAAATGGATGTGCGGAATCCTGAGTGGGTGATGTCATCGCAAACTGCAAATTCAGGTGTTAAAGGGCCGCTTGGACAGGTAAGAACGAACAGTTATGACGCGTTGCAGCATTTTTTGTTAAATCACGGCGTTGATTACGAGGTCTTGCCCGGAAATCATGTGATGGTGAAGTTAAAAGACTCGGTCAAATTTCAGACAGGCTCAGCGCAAGTCTCAGTGGGTTCGGCACAGTGGTTATCAATGATGGGCGATTTTCTTGCAGGTCAACGTGGTATTGATGTAGTGATCGATGGTCATACGGATAACACTGGTCAAAAAAGGTTTAACGATTCTCTCTCCGTAAAACGTGCAGATATGGTGAAAAACACGTTGATAAAAAATAACGTTGCTAAAGATTCCATTTATACGCGGGGATATGGTGAGTATGTACCAGCCTGTACTAATCGTACGACTACAGGCCGAGCGTGTAATCGGCGAGTAGAATTGTTATTTATCGTATCGAATAATTAATATTCTAACTCACATTCATTCCTTGAAGTCCCGGTTTTTACTGGGACTTTTTCTATTCCCGCATGATGTTTATGGATATTGATGGCTCTCTCAGTTATAGAATAAAATACGTTATTATTTTTGAAACATTTGTTTCAATTGTGTATACATTGTTTCGAAAATTATAGATAAAAATTCAGAATGAGAAATATGTCAGCCAATCAAACTACCTCTGGTTTAGAGGTTCCTGTCGAGAAAACCGATCAGCTTGTTTCTACAACTGATCTCAAAGGTGTTATCACCTATTGCAATGAAACATTTTGCCGTATTGCCGGTTTTGACCAACATGAACTTCTGGGCCAGAACCATAATATTGTTCGTCATCCTGATATGCCGAAAGCGGCCTTTGCCGATATGTGGAGTCACTTGAAACAAGGTCATCCTTGGCGTGGTATCGTTAAAAACAGAACCAAATCTAATGGATACTACTGGGTTGATGCTTATGTCACGCCGATATATGAAAACGGCAAAATATCGGGCTATCAATCGGTTCGTGTTCAACCGAAACGTGAGCGTGTAGAGAAAGCGGCAAAGGCTTATCATGCGTTATGTAAAGCGGAGAAGGGCTCGCACAAGGTCTCGGTTCATATTCCAACTGCGGTTCGTTATGCTTTTCTGGCTGGAGGGCTGTTAGCACCGTCGTTAGCATACTGGTTGGCCGAAAGTCACAGCATTCAGTTCATTGCCGGATTGTTGCCAGTTGGCGTATTGGGGGTATTTTTTACCAATGAGTTAATTGATACGCCCAAAAACATCAGACGCCTGAAAAACAAATACGACAGTATCAGCCGTCTGATATATTCAGGAACAAGTGAGTTCTCTTATGCCGATTACCATATAAGAATGTACTCGGCACGTATCCGCACGGTGTTGGGTAGAAGGGTGGATGCGGCGAAACCTTTATATGTGACATCTGAACAGCTTAATCAAACTTGTGTTGAGGTAAATCAGGCGTTAGAGCAGCAAAATATTGATATTCAGCGTGTTATGAAAGCGACAGAGTCGGTTGAATCAGCGGCGAACTCTGTTTCTGACAGTACCAATGAAGCTCATACTCTGATAGACCAAGCTCAGGCTCAGTGTTTAAAAACGAAGCAAACTATTCAGCAGACTCACACCGATCTACTTGCATTATCTCAGCAGGCTGAACGCGCAACGGGTACAACCCGGCAGTTAAATGAGCAGGCTCAAAATGTTGGTCAGCTTATGGAAGAGATTGATGGCATTGCAGAGCAGACAAATTTGCTAGCACTTAATGCTGCCATTGAAGCTGCGCGAGCCGGTGAGCAGGGAAGAGGATTTTCAGTCGTTGCGGATGAAGTACGGGCTCTTTCGGGTAGAACTCAAAAAGCCACTCATCAGATTCAGTCAAGTATTACCACCATGTTGGAAACGATCGATACATGGCAGCATGAAATTGAGGAGAGTCAAACGCAAACCCAGGCATGCGGTTTGGTCGCGCAAGAGACGGGTAATCGGCTGTATGAAGTGGAACGTATGCTTTCGGATATGCAAAGTTTGATTGGCAACATGTCTGAATCAGCCGATGCTCAGCGTCAACTCACTTATGAAGTAAACCATCATGTTCATTCGATTGCTTCGGCCGCAACGCAAAATGTGGCCGCCACCAATATTGTTAGCGATCATAGTCGTGAGATGAAACAGCAGGTTGATAATTTCTTAACTTTGGCAGAGCGATTTGAAGAAAAATAACCATAAAAGAAAACGGAGGCCGAGCAGGCCTCCGTTTTTATAACAATGATTAAAAATTTACATCCAGCCCTAACCAATAACGGCGGCCATCCTCTATATATCCGTACTCTTCATAGTTCACATCTTCATCTAACAGGTTATAAATTGCCGCTTTAACGCGTGCATTATCCGTAACCTGATAAGTAACACCGGCATCAACAAAGGTGTAAGACGGAGCAATGTTTGTTTCTCGGAAGCTAGAAGGATCAGACTCTTTACCCCGGTAAGTCACTTTTGCCCAACTATTAAGTAGCTCTGTTGTTTGCCAGTCAAGTTGAGTTGAGAATAAGTGCTTTGGTAGCTGAGTCAGTGGTGAACCTTCCATATCACCGGATAACTGCTTAGAGTAGGTGTAGGTATAGCTTGCGGTCCAGTTCCAGTTCTCTCCAATTGGCGTATCAATTGACGCTTCCACACCACGAGTGACTGCTTCGTCGACATTGATATATTGGCGAGCTGGACGATTACCTGTATCTCCATCACATGCTGACACCGTACATTCAATGCTGGTGATTTTGTCTTCGAAATCATTATTAAACAGGCCCAAAGATGCTTGTAGGCCTGAGTCTGCGTTATAAATCAGGTTGATTTCTTCGCTGACCATTTTTTCTGGTGTTATATCAGGATTACCATACAAGTTCCCGCCTCGGCTAACCTGAGCCCAATTTTCTTTGGTTTGGCGCAGAAGTGGTGCTTTAAATCCAGTCGAGACGCCACCTTTAAGTGTCCAGGCTTGGTTTATACTCCAAACACCATATAAACGAGGGCTGAAGTGAGAACCAAAGTCTTCGTTGATATCAAGTCGACCGCCAGCAGTGATGGCAAAGCTATCTAATGCACGCCATTCATCTTCGACAAACAGTGCACCCTGACTACTACTCAGTTCTTTTATCGTACTTGCTCTATTGCTGGTTAGATCTTCGAGTTTTGAGTATTCGCCCTGGATACCAACACTTAATGTATTGACTTCAAACGGCATCACTAGCGTTGATTTAGCGACGGTATTTTCCAGTGACATTTGACGAGATTTGTTGTCGTTGCGTTCATACTGAATATGACTGTCTGATTGACCGATATCGTCCCAACGGCCAACATGTCCTACAGAAAAAGCAGTACGATTATATTGATTTGTACCGGCACCGGACCTGCCATTAGGATCCACAGATAGGCCGTCAGTACTACTTCGTTCTTGTTTTGTTGTTTCAACCGTAAACGAAAGGTCTTGCTGGTCGTTAATTTGGTAATTCAGTTTTGAACCAAGAGAACGTAAAATCTTGTTTTGATAACCATTCTCAATATTGTCTTCATCACGGTGGATGTTTTGACCATACACTTGAAGAGAAAGCGCGTCGGTCAGCGGGCCAGTAACGAAGAAGTTAACATTCTGTTCATCACCTGAATCACGATTTTCCTGCAGCACTGTGCTGAGCTGGACGTTACCAGTCCACTCAAGGTCTGACTTCTTGGTAATGATGTTGATAACACCGCCCATAGCATCTGAGCCGTATAGTGTCGACATTGGGCCGCGAATAACTTCAATACGCTCAATAGCTTCCAGTGGAGGTAGCCACGCTGCCTCAATGCCGGGGCCATCGCTGTTAGGTCTTGTCTGACGAGAAGATAGACGCTTACCATCTACTAGCATCAGTGTGTACTGCGAGCCCATGCCCCGAATACTGATGTCTTTATTATCGCCTCCACCGGTAACAACAACACCAGGTACATTGGCTAGCGCATCAGTCACATCTCGGTAGTATTTTGAAGACAGTTCTTCCTGGGTAATAAGCGTAACACTGGCAGGAGCGTCAGTTTGAACTTGTTCATAACCTGCAGCAGTAACCACCATTGTTTCTGTTGGTTGACTTGCTGTATCTGCGTAAGCGAATGGCGCAAAGACGAGAGCGGTACCACTAAAAAAAATTGCCTGACGTTTAAATGTAGACATAACTTACCTCTGTTGTGATAATGATTATCATTATTTTGTGGTAATTATTCATATTCGCTTTTGTGTGGATAGAGAGATTTGTGGAACGCCTTGTTCCGAATATGGAACTGCGTGTTATAAGAGGAATAAAAATGCACGATTTGACGTCAATGAGAGCTTTTGAAGCCTTGCAAGAGCATAAAAGTCTTACTGCGGCGGCTAAGGCTCTTAACCAGCCTAAATCGACAGTAAGTCGTCGTTTAGCGCAACTTGAGGCTGATATAGGGCAAGCTTTGACAGTGCGAGAGGGTAACCGCTTGGCGTTAACTAAAGCGGGACAGGTTTTTGCTCGCTATAGCAAACAAATGCTGGAACTGGCTGATGAAAGTTATGATGCGATTCAGGGCTTAAGTAACAAGGTTTCAGGAGAATTAATAATTGTATGTCATCCTTCGTTAATGCGAGGGTGGTTGAGTAGTATCATTAATCAATTTCTTAGTGATAACCCAAAAGTACGCATCCGCTTAAGTGCTGAGTACGTCTTGGGTAGTACCAGTACCGTTCCTGATATTATTTTTTGGATAGGAGAGCTTGCTGAATTGGAGTGGCGCAAAAAAACATTGGGTCATTGGCGTTATGGTGTATATGCGGCACCCGATTATCTGAATTTTTCTGAGCATGCTTTTCAGCCTGAAGATCTTAAACAACATCCGTGGATTGATTTTGGATCAGTGAGGAAAACAGAGCTGATGATGAGCCATGCCGAATATGGAGTTCATCTTTTGGAACCTATGGAAAGCCGTCTGGAGTGTGATAACTTAGCGCTGCAAATTGATGCAATTGCTGAAGGTAATGGCATCGGCCTGTTACCTGAACCTGTTGCCAACGGTTATCTGCAATATCATCCGGGACGAATAGTTGATTGTTTACCTGGTTGGAGAACAGATACCACGGAGGTGAATTATTATGTGCAAAGAGGGTTAGTACCCCGACGAGTCATGTCATTGCTGGATAAAGTTGAAGCAAATGTGCCTAATTCCTGGATTTGTAATTAGTTGAATTTTGTTTCTGATTGGAATGAACGCAAAAAAATCCCCGCACTGTTGGCAGGGATTTTTATACTTTCAATTCAGAGATTAACCAAGCAGCTCTTGTGCTTTCTCAACCACATTCTCAACGGTAAAACCAAACATCTTGAACAGT
>Ga0075011_10000049_pt1 | contig 55823 bp, 45 predicted proteins | sample TARM_MetaG_T_14_FD_72354 | JGI IMG/M metagenome (GOLD analysis project Ga0075011, IMG submission 72354) | Freshwater microbial communities from Pennsylvania, USA, analyzing microbe dynamics in response to fracking - TARM_MetaG_T_14 | ecosystem: Environmental > Aquatic > Freshwater > River...
TTCTAACTTAAATTCGGCACTAAATAGTCGTCTTGTACGTTTAGTCATAATGTCACCTGTTAACTTATGAGGTGATGATATCACCTCTAACTAAGTGACCAAATTCACTATGCCACTACACCCTAGCTAATAGTATCAAATGGGTAATTCAGAATCGATTAGTCGACCGCTTACTTACCTCCTTGTTCAAGAACACGCTAGCATTTCAAGTAGCCGTCTTTCAAAACGAAATTCCAGATGACCAGTTTTGGTGGTTACCCGATTTTGATTCCCAGAGCAATAAGTGGAACTTACCTATTACCAAGGTTTGGCAATGGATCTACCACTCTCGGGGCGCATCACAAACTCACTTTCACAATCCAGTTCGAGGTGATACTTCATACCAATGCAATAAGCTTCTTCTTGAAAAGTATAAGCAGTATGAGCGCAACCTTGAGGCTGCGCAGCGATGGACTAGCGGTATTCAGTTACCTAGCTCTCACACCTTATTCAAAAACTTAAACGATTCATTAGCCGCCCAATCTTATTGCTTCGATAGCAACGATCGTCAGCTAAAATGTTACAAAACAATGTTGTTCATTAGTCGGCTAACCACATACTGTAGCAACAGGATCCAAAAAAACTATGGGGACGATGTTCTACATCAACTAGTCCGTGATCTAAAGAAGCAATATGGTCGCTACGAAAAGGAAACGTCAGGGTACCGTTGTGAGGTCGAAAAGCACACTAGCACCAGAACTACCCGACATTCAGATTACGTGAATGTATGGGGTGATTTAACTCGTGAGTTATGGTGGTTTCGTGCTGATGATCTAATGAAGCGTCTACCGAAAGTAGAAGAGTATTTAAGACGGCATGGCGCTCTTATGAGCAAACACAACCAAATAAAGTTTTTGGTAAATAATCTTGGTTCATCAAATGTTTATTCCCTTGTGAATCAAGAGAGATATAGCCCCAGAGAGGCAATACCTACACGGTTTCCAGAGCTGTTCGTGCGAGGTCTTAACATTAAGAAACAAGCGGTACTACTCCAAGAAATTCAAGAATACAGAACAGATATAGAATCGGCTGGACTACAAGGTCTTTTGTGTTGGGTGGTCGAGTGGGCATTTGCTACTTATTATTATCGGCAAGAAATATACGACAAGGCGCACCTTCATTACATACAAGCGTTTCAGCTCGCACGGTATACAGCCGGAAATCAACAATATGCCTTGGTCAATCAGTATATTGAGAGTTGTGCGAAAGCAAAGGATTATAAAGGTTTCAAAAAGGCAATTGCTTGGGCGAATTATCTCGGTATAAAAGTTCGGTGGCTAAGAGGAATGGACGATCCAGAGGCAGAGAAGAATTTACGTTGTGTCTATCAGTTAATGCAACAGGCTCGTTATTGGCAGTTATGATAGACACATCCAAGCAACTAGGGACAAAGGCTGATTCGCTTTTGTCCCTAGTTAGGCGTTGTGGGCGCCTCTGGATAGGATTTTTAATCTTCCCTCATAACTTTGGCGAGACCTTCATCGAAGTCTCTTGAACAATCAGGACAAAAAGTCTCTTCGAAATCAGCTCGCCATATGATTTCTTCCGAAAAATGACCACAGAAGCTTGCTGTATGAGCATCAATATACTGTTTCCATTCAACTAGTTCTTGCAGATGTTTCTCTATCGCCTCAACATTAATCTGTAGAGATGACAGGTATGCCTTATACTCTCTCAAGGACTCAATGTACTCGTCATACCCTTTTAAGAATTCTTCGATCTCGTCTTGATCGTAGACTGCCATCCTTTCCGTAATCTTATCTTTAGAATCAGAATGTTCTATATGTCGGGTGTAGTCTTTGTATTGTGCCCAAGAATCAACGAATCGTATCTTTTCAGCATGCTCACCAAGAATGAGCTTGAGTTCTATCTGTTCTTCTTTAGGGCAGCAGATCACTTCAATCGCTTTGTGATCAAAGTAGAAACCAGTCTCATCTACATAGCGCCACTCTCGTTCCCATGTAAAGCCTTGCTTTGATGATGTTTCGCCAAGCGGGTGCGCTAAAGCTTTAAGTGAATTTAGAAGGGAGTCTGTGTCTTCAGACTGAGTGGACTCGGACATGGCAAACAACTGACCCAATAGGTCATTGTCTAGATAAATGGTCGGTCGTACTTTACTTTCAACCATATAGGTTTTACCAAATCCAACCCCATACTCCATTTTTTCGTCAGCTCGACGCTTTGATATTGCAACAAATGCACCAAGGGCAAAGATAGGAGTCTCTGTAAAGCAGGCAATCTTATGCTTAAAAGAGTCTGTCTTGGAGCCATTTGGCACTTGAGATCGGATCAGCCCTTCGTCCTTGCACCTCCCTCCTTTTAGAATACTTTTAATTGCATCTCTTCCAGTCATGTGTATCAGAAAGTTAGACATGTCAGGTTTTAGTTTTGGTTCTATTTCGAATGCTTTCATGTCGGCGAAACCTCCAAAGGTTATAGCTTTGGTAGCTGATGCTAAAAAACTGCTGTGAAATTTAATGCGCTTTAAACATTGGCCTGAAAGACTACATTCTAAAAGTTGTGGCACTGGTAAGTTATGGTTACTTTAAAGCTATGAGAGTTCATTTCCCATGGCATTTCTTAAACTTCATACCTGAACCGCAAGGGCACTTGTCATTTCGTCCAACTCTTCTAATATGCATCTTAATGGCTGCCATTGACGCTTTGTTATGAAGATAAGCAATGTAGTCTGATTGAAATTCTACTTCCAAGCGTTGCTCGTGGTTTAGGCCATCAAAATAAGGTGATAACCGCTTCATTTCTTCACCCGCGCTTTCAAATTGCCCACCTAATGCTAATATTACAGCATACTGACTTCGAACTTGAACTAAGCGACTTACCAAACCAGAATGCTTGACTACAGGCAACACAAATTGCTCCATAACCTCTCTAGCACCAACGTAGTCCTTTCTAGCGACAAACTCATCAGCTAAATCCTGACCGACTCGAACCATAGACTCGGGGGCTTGCGCCATATTGTAGAATTTCATTGCATTGAGGCGAAAAAATGGCGCGATCTTGTTTTGCGCATCTTGGATTTGTGCGTATAACTCATGCGCATCAGCAATGTGCTTTATATCATCTTGAACATCCAGTGGCTTATTAATGATTTTCCACAAGTCATCACTATTCCTACCGAATACATCCTCTGGACTAATCCCCAATACATCGAAATAGCCACTGATTACTTTTTGACAGAGGCCTTCCGCTTCTTTGAACCTTTTTAACTTCCAAAGCGCAATCGCGAAATTGTAGTCAAAAATCCTTTCGTGTTTTGCATCAGGTATACTGGGGCGAGCTTGCTCAACGAGTCTATATACTTCTTGTACATCATTCTGTTCTGATGAAAAAAGTATTTTTTTCATTATGTAAGCCGTTCTTTCACTATAGCCAAACTGATGCTCTTCAAGCAAGGCTGCCATGGCTTCGAACCGTGTAGATACGTTTTCATAATGCCCTTCCTTTAACTCGGAAAAAAGAAGGCTGTCCAACGCCCAAAACTTATGGATAGGCTCTAAGCTATCTGAATTCAGTGCGCTTTCTAAGCTTGAAAGTATATCGACTGAAATCCCCATCTCATGGAACATTTCCTGACCAGCCATATCTATAAGCGTCACTGTATCATTTAAGTGAATATAAACCTGTATAAGTAGTGAAAGCCTTGATGTATCGCGAGTCTCACAAAGGCTTTGTATAAGTACTTCTTTTAATGTGCGTAGAGCTTTATTGAGCTTTTCTGGCTCAATAAATTCCAAGTGTTGTAACCCTAAAGTTCTGACAGCATCATGAACCTTTAGTGTCTGCCTTCCAAACACCTCAATAATTCCAGTGGCTCGCATTTTTTTAACAAGAATGTTCGAAGCTCTTTGGGATATATTTAACGTATTCGATAGAAGAATTGTAATCTCATCAACTTTCAATCCAGCATCAGCTAAGCTGAACAAAGCAATCGACTCTTGAACTATTGGTTCAAATCCTTCATAAACACGCTTTAGAATTATTTCTTGTGCTGTTTCTACAGTATTTCCTTGTTGTTTGATGTCTTTACAAAAAGCATCTACGCTACCTTTGTAGTCAGAAACTGCAATCTTTGCAGCACTTTGAACATATAAAGGTAACCCACCTGTATAGTCTCTCAATTGCTTGTATCCATGCGCACTAGCATAGCCCTTTAGGTTATCGACCGCAGCAGCTACCGCATCAATATCCCACCCAAAGAGCGACTCTCGTTCTATGCTTGTCCTAGCTTCTAGCTCACGTATATTGTTGTTAGGCTGACATAGTAACAACAACCGCATTTGTTGAGTGGCATTTAATATCTCGCAGAGGTTATCAATGGGTACACGATGGGCATTATCTAGAACTAGCAATAGGTTAACCTCTTGCTCTTGCAAAAAAGCGTCGAACGCTCTCAATGATTCAAACCCACTAGCACCAGGAAGTAATACTTTCTGAAGGCTATATCGGTTATTTACCGAAAATCTAGCAGCTAATTCACGAACTAGAGCACTAGCTAATGATGGCCCCGGAAGATCGCCAACGTCATAGTAAGCACAAAATTCTGCACTATGTAATGCTGCTTGAGAGACCCATGCAGTTTTACCTGAACCAGATAAACCACAGATTATTCGAATACGCTCATTAGAGCTAAGGCATGGCTCCTTTGTCTGAGGAAGATAATTCTCAGGGGGAGCAGGAAAATCTTGCAATTGGACAATCAACTGTTCAAACAACGCAGTAAGATCTTTAGTATGAAATGAATGTGCCTTGTTCGGTGAGGTCCCTGTAGCCGCCAATTGAACTAATCCGGCTAGTTTCCATACTAGAGTATCAGGAGACAAAATGGAGTAATTAATCTTTGATGACTCAGAAAGACACCATGTTGTAGCTTCTTCGATAGACCTCCATGCAGGCGGAAGCTCAGGGTATTGTTCAGAAGTATGTATAGGGCTGAGAAAAACCACATCAGAGGGAAGTTTACAATCGTCGATTGCTTTCTGTAGTATAGGTCCAGCAAGTTGGTTTGCGACGATAATGAAGGAAGCTTGCCCTTTACGTATTCCTGCCGCATGCTCTTCACGAATCTCACCAAAGCGCTGAAGAGCATCAGAAATATCACTAGGGATTATTGGTTTAGAGCGGGTTTTTACTTGCACATAAGTTCGTTTATACGAAGTAGCCAACTCAATATCTTCGTCAAGTTCAACTGACACTGTCTCCACATTTGCTGAGGGAGCTAATAATAAACAAGCTACAGCATAAAGGTGTTGATACAAAAAACCCCTGTGTACTGCTTCTATTCTCGCTAACTGCACAGTATCAAGTACACTGGGAGTCGCGATATTATCAACATCTTGCATTGCTTTAACCTCTTTATATATGCTCAAAGGCTATCACCTAAAGACAGTTTTTGTCCAAAGCAGTTTTACTAGTGATCAGTCTCCTCCATATCTGTAAACGAATATGGACATTTCCGAGTTACACACCATAGGATGTTCGGATTACTCCTAGTATTGCAACTAGGCAGTTTAACCATTAACCATATCTGAAGTGGCCAAGTTGTCTCGGCCACTACACTTGCACTAATCAATAACTACCCTTTTAAATTCGGGGAATGCTGCCAGCAGATACTCTTCCTCATCACTGGTTACCACTTTGACAACAGTCAGATTCTTTATTGTTCGTGAGCATGCTACATAAAACAGCTTCATGTTAGGGGATGTGAAGGCGCAACTAGGTTCTGTGCTATCATGGCTGAACTGAAAATTGTATTGATTCCAGAAATATTCATCAAGGACAACTAAAACGTTCTCAATACCAGACCCTTTGGTCTTATGCATTGTAATATAATCGCACTCTTCATTTAGGTATCTGTAGTACCTAATTACCTCACTAAAGGGCGTCGATTCAGAGAACAGCAACTCGTAGAATCTCTCTCTATTAAAATTGGATCTAAACTCATTGAATGTTTCTTCAGTCAATTCAGGGATTTCTTTTGCCATCGCTGTTAAGCTATTGGCTCCTGAATTGAATATCGCTTTGAAATTCTGGTATTCCTTGTCACCTTTCAACTCAGCTAAGAAGGCGTCCTTACGATCAACATATGCAAGGTAACTGTCTGACTTGCTGATAACATTTTCTTCAAAAGCAACCTCAAGAGTTTTAGCAATGCTCAGCTCACCCGTAGTTATCTTCTCAAATGCAGCGACAACCTTCTCTTTGGCCTTAAGATTATTAAGTACAAATCCCGACTTCTTCAGTTCAGATAGTATGAAGTTGTACCTCTTTTTTGATCCACTGTAAGCATCACATAGTTCTGCTAGATCAAGAGCCTGAATACTAGAAAGAACCTTTTCGATCTCATCTTTGACTTCCGTATATCTATCGGCAAACACCTTATACAAAGAAGCAAATCCAACTTTGCCTGCAATGGACTTGTTTGTAAGCATTAACTTCTTATGAGAGAGTTCTTCACCATCAGCTAAGTCAATTAACTTGTCGACGAAATCAAGGTATGCCTGCTTTTCTTCCGTAGAACTCCTAGAATGAGGTTTGCTATTATCCCAGATTGCATAAAGCAACCTAACCTGACCTTGCCTATCTTTTAAGGTTTCTTGGTTGCCATCTTCTTTAATCTTGAATGCTGGTTCTTGCTTAAGAGCATCCTCTCTAAGAGAATTCACAAAGTTGATCACCTGCTCTGAACATCGGAAGTTATCTTCTTTTGGTATCTCTACAATATCACCTGAGTCAATATAGGCACGAACATCTCCAATACCATCTGAGTATATGCTTTGCATTGCATCACCAAATAGTCCTATTGTAGTTTTCCTACCTTTAGGGAGATGCTTTAAGAACACTTCAACCACGTCTTCGTGTGTATCTTGGTATTCATCTATTAAGATGAAATCGTACTTATCACTCAAAATCCTTCCTAACTTTGGATAGAGTCTAAATAGCAAGGTTGTAATCTTGAGTAGGCTATCATGCCCAAACGACAGGTCATTGAACCTGTCAAAACGTGAATCATTGTATTTTATTCTTCTATGATCCTTATCATCAATGATCTGCCGAACTTCAGTATTCAGTTCAGCTATTTTTTCATTGAGTGTCTGGCTGTATTCATCTGGTGCTTTGTCATATTCTCTTTTACCAAGCTCTTTGGGTGAGGTTTCAGCTTTGACAATATATTTTAACTTTGCATACTTCTTATAAGCTCTCTTGTAGTTTTCATGATTAGCTTTTTTGAGGTCATTACCAGTTAAACCGGAACTCTCCTCAGTCTCAACTTCTGCATTAGCGACTATAAATATCTCATGTATAACTTTGTGAATTGCTTTGGTATGGTTCTTGATTAGGGAGCCAAGAAACGAATGTATAGTGGATACGTTGTATCCTTCTCCTACACGATTGATGATTTCATTGACCGCCAAGTTGGTGTGGGTTATACACGCAATTCTCTTCTTGGGATAATCTTTGGACAGGTACTGTAGTGTTTGTTTTAGTGTTTCGGTCTTCCCACAACCAGCTCCTCCCTGCAAAACAAAACTCGACTTATCGGCAATGCATTCTTGAATTCTTTGCTGTGGTGTTACTTGGCGAGCCACTTTAATCCCTCCTTGATATATGACGGGGGATTCCACTTGAGGTTATCCTTTGAAAGAGCGAGGTAGAGTATAGATGAGGCAAAACTGGACTTCCCTTTGCTATCAAGCATTTCCTCTACAAACTTATCAGGGTCAGACTTACAGTCATCAAACCTATCCTTGTTTTTTAGTCCATCGACATCGTCTAGATTAATGCCTATAGCGTCCATATTCACACTCACAAATGCTTCTTCAAAGCTTCTACCTTGGTATCCGTCTTGAACATCCTGATAAGCAACCTTGATCAATGGTGATGGGTCACCATGATTATGTGCTTTTAGCTTGTCCATCCATTCAGAGAAGTTCTGATCATTGAAGTCTGGTGATTTATAGTAATGTCGTAGGGTTGCATTACTAGTATGTGTACCAACTTTGGCAGGGCATGCAGGATAACTAATGCTGTCTTTCTTACCTTTTTCTTTTTTAATTCTCTTCTCTGTCGTGTCTAGGTCTGTAATGATGAGTGTCTTTATTTCAAGGAAATCGAGAAAATGCTTGAATGCTTTTGCATTCGCCCCAACTTCGAGGATTGATATGTTTTGAGAGGTCAGTGCAACATCACCTTCATCACCTATGCCATCTTTATCAAATTGATTGATGAAGTATGGAAGGAGCAATTTTTCAGAAGTTCCTTCGATAAAGATTATCTTTTCTGCAAAGAATAGTTCTGACGACTCAATTGTTAAGTATTGGTTGAGAAACTTGAAATTCTCCTTCTCTACCTTGTCTACCTCAACATTCTTTTCATCAGCATACCTTGCTTGTAACTCTATATAGAAATTTCGTATCTCTGTATTAGCTTTGTCCTTTTGAGCCTGAAAGTAACGAATATCTTTGAAATTGCATTTCTTGACGATATGAGCAGAGTGAGTGGAGATGAAAGTTTGAAGTCCTTTAATACCTTTTAAAGTTTTTGTGATTTGGTCAATAAAGACATACTGTAGTTGTGGATGAGTGTGAGCTTCAGGCTCTTCAATAAACAGGAGGTTTATATCCCGTCCAGCCTCTTCAAAATCAGCCTTCTCAATCTCTATATTCAAAAGAAGATAGAGTATGTTCATGTATCCCAAACCATTCTGATATTCAGGAAGTTCGGTGTCATTCTTTCCATAGGTGATCTTAGAATGACTTGCCATAATTTCCTTGGACTGAAGATCGGATACAACGTTTAGATCGGTAAGCCCAAGAAAGGACTTTGCGTTATGAAGGAAAGGCTCAAAGAAGGTTTTGTAGTTACTGCTAAGTTGGCTGTCTGCTTCAATAATTGATGAGTTGATCCCGTCTAACTCATCGTGAGAAATCTTGACTTTACTGTTGTAGAACAGTGTCGTTAGGTGCGAAAGAATCTTTCGTTCTTGAGGCTTTGCATCCGAACTCGTCACATTTCTATTTGCTTGAATTATCTTCAAATTGATTAGGTTATGAACATCAGATGCATCTTTTGGAATTAGATTCGAACGATGTTGCGGTTCAAAATCACTGTATTCATTAAAGATGTAGTAACTAACTTGAATGTAATCAGAAAGGTTCTTTTTGATGAACTCATTTTTTCTTTTGGTAACAGTATCAAGATCCTTCAACAGTTTTGATTTGTTGATCGTTGCCTCGAAGGAAATACGTGCCGTGTTGCATTTCGGGTCAAGATCTACAATAAATTCAGAAAGGTTCTGAAGATTATCTTCTTCGCCATATTTAATGCTTAGGGATAGTCTTATTGCTAGCGAATACTCATCAGTCTTTTCACTGAGCTTAAGAATGTCTTCACGCAGACTCAATGGGAAGTCATCGTAGTAAAACTTCCTTGACTTCAGGAATTTTTCAAACAGTACAATGAAAGATGTCTTGCCAGAATTATTTTTTCCTATCAGAAGAGAGAGTTCGTTATTTAACTCATCTTCCAGATCTAGTGTTGTGTCTTTAAGTAACCTGAAATTTTGTATTCGTATATTGCTTATGTGCATTTGTACTCCATACGAAAAGAGGGATGCTGCAATCCTCTCTCTCCGAACACTTCAATCGTTAATCTGCCCACCCCAATATACGTATAAAGTTTCATAATTTCAGTGAGGTTAGTCAAACTAGAATGGAACTTATCTACACCTGTTAACTGCTCTTAAGAAGAGGAAAAGTCGTCACTTTAATTTAGACGTGTTCGCATTAGCCAATGTAGGCCAAATCATGACAAGAGAAGTGTGTCCTAAAACTTACTCTAAAGCGAAAAGGGGTAAAGACGTGCTAGCTAAGATCGTGCTGCCACGGCTATGGACAATTTCGAGTTAGACTTGATGTTCAAAATTGAATTCTTCGCATAAGCAAAATTTAGTAAAAAATGTTAGAATCCACCGCAATCGCTAATGATATTTCAGGCCTTTGCTTAGATCTGTTCCATTCTGACAACTGCAACGTTGGCTATTCCAAGTCCTGTTAGAGTGTCACCGTGTACTTTCTCATCATCAGGGTCATAAAAAGTTACAACCCATTTAGCATCAGGTCTGACTGATTGCTCCAACTTCTTGAAGTAGGGTAAATCTACGTCAGCTAATGAGTGACCGAGAACATATACTTCATCAATATTGCCGAGCTTTGCAAAGAAGTCTTCATTGTTTTTTATGATCTGGTCTGTTCCCTTGAAAGTTGCTGAGAAATACTGATTGATCGCATCCTTACCACGCTCGAATGAGTAGTCATATTGATCAGATTGATATTCCATCCAACGTTCTAAATCTTCATCACTCAATCCTGATGGTGGTTCGGCTGGTTTCTCTTTGAAATTTTCAGGATCAACACCATGACCGAGAATTAACTCATCAATATGTTCATCGGCTTTCCCGTGAATGAATAGCACATTCTCATCGGGGATTGCGTAGTATTGAGAAAGCGTATCTGTGTAGTTGAATGTGAGGTAAACAGCGTCTCTATCAATGTTTACTAATCGGCTGTGATCAAACTGAGGAAACTGTACAGCCAAAATGAACTCTTTGAATGCTTTATAGAGTTCAGTGGTTAGAAGGCCAAGTATTCGCTCCATCTCAATTTCAAGCGTGTATCGGTCTCTGTCTCGAAAGTCATCTGAAGAATAGTTTGGCATTGCATCCATGTTTGCTTCCAAAACTGAATCTTTATCAAGCAGTGACATACTCGTTTCAAATTCAGACCATAAAGGGTCTGACATTGTTGTTGGAAAATCTGGGTCTAAGTCAGCAAACCCGTAATAGTCGAGCAATAGCTCATAAGTTTCCCAGTAGTTATTTTTGAGATAAAGCCCAAAAGATGTATACCTAGTGTCAAGGCCATGATGAACATCAAAGCCATTACCTATTACATATAGCTTCATGTCATTCACCGTTGATATCTAGTTCTTTGAAGCTAATGACTTCGGAGTCATCATCAGTCAGCTCAAAATATGTATCTTGGAAGTAAAACTCTTCAATGTATGCGTTAGCTTTTAATCCATCGGTATAGGCAAGTGTTATGTGGGCAGTGTATGTTTCTTTGTGTTTTACTGTTGACTCATTACTCAAGACGAATACATATTGCTTGTCTTCAGGATCCCAAGGTGAACGGTCATAATCTGAGAATCGGTAATCTGCCGTAACAACCACCTCAAATTCTACTTCGTATTCAGCCCACTCGGCATCGACATTCTGTAAGTTTTTCTTCCCAACATTCACCGAGTTGATTTCTATAGAATTGATAATCTCATCGAAAGGATCTGCGTTTTCATAGTTGAACTCCCCATCTTCGAGAGCTTGCAGGGCATCCGCTTTGATTTGTTCTAGGAGTTGTTCGAATATTTCATCAGCAAATTTGGCTGGTTCTTCGTACGCTTTGTCGCTTCGAACAATCAAGTCAATTAGCTCATCGACGTTTTCAAGATGAATGAAGTTATCTTCTTTCTCACAGAATGATTTCATATCGCCGTCGTCACTAACGATATAGGCTGAATATCCTCTAGCCAAGCTCACCTGTTTAATAGCTTCTAGCGCAAATGCATCAGGAAACTCGTGCTTTTTTGATTCTTTGCCAAAAGGAGGAAGGTTGTTGAAGTAAGCATCAAATACAACTTGAGGGTTAACAGTGCTTACATCAATTGTTTCGACGTAGCCGTTTTCGACGAAATCATCAAATTTTTCACTGATAACAGCATAAATATCATCACTTTTAACCTTGGTGAAGATGCCATGACAATCAAGGTCGGGGGTGTTTCTTAGGAACATCGCATCTCTTTGCATCTTCTTTATCATAGAAGCTGCTTCTTCAGATTTGCGTTTGAGATGGGAGTCGATCTCTTTCCTTGTCACATCAGTAATGAGTAAGTGGATTTTCTCATCCTCAATTAGCTCTTGAAGACGACCAAGAGCGTGTTGCCCAAATTGATAGTTTTTCTTTTCAAAAGCGCTTGTATCGATAAAAACTAGCCTTGTCTGTAATTCCATAATCAATACCTTGAACACGTGGTGTAAATTGTCATCAAATAAAGTGATAAAATAATTAAGCGGATAACCAACTAATAGCATATTGGTTCATTATAAAAATTCGGGCAAGTAACGAGTTAGCAAGGTGTGATGAGGGATAGCTTTAAATGATTTTGGGGCAAAACCAAGCTAGCTCTGTATTAGGTAGAGCATAATTTACACTATCAGCATTTGATTTTTGGTAAATCATGCCAACGGGTGGTGTATTGAGGCGACAACATTTCACGCCGCATTGCCCATTTTTGACTTATGCCTTGAGCAGCAAGGAAAATAGCATCACTCCCAAATCGATTGTTTAACGTGTCATACACATTCATAAGCTTAGGATTATTCGGGGTCTGGTTGAACAGATCGGGCTGCTCATGCTGACCGTCAACTAAGTCAATCAGCCCAACACCAATTTTATAAAACCTCACATCCTGTTGAAATAACTGCTCAGCCAGTTTAGAGGCAGCTTGAGTTATTAGGGTTACATCAGCAGTTGGATACGCAAAACGATGAACCGCTCGGCGTGCCACAGGAAGCGAGTCAAACGGTGAACTGTTAGCGAAACAAAGCATAACTCGACACAGTGATTTTTGTTTTCGAGCCTTAAGGGAAGCAATATTCGCATGCTTGCACAACGCTTGCTGCAACGACTCTAGGTTAGTAATTCTCTGTCCTGCACTGCGGGTAGAAAATATTTGTTTCTTATCCGCTCTAACGATATCCCAACCCTTACATTTTTGTCCATTGAGTTCACGTACAGTACGCTCCACTTCTACGTTAAACTCTTTTCTAATAAGTGCAGGAGGATAATTGGCAAGCTTGAGCGCTGTATTAATTCCCATCATCTCTAATCGATGGGTTAGTTTCCTGCCTATGCCCCACACCTCTGAGACATGCAGTTGCCCTAAAACGGCCTTACGCTCTCGTTCGCTATCTAAGACACATACCCCATTGTATCCTTCGATTTTTTTCGCAGCATGATTGGCCACTTTTGCTAGCGTCAATGTTTGTCCAAACCCTACACATACTGGTAAGCGGCATTCACGCCAAACAGCGCGTCGTAATTTCATTCCGTGCTCTTTGAGAGAAGGAATGGCTAGAAAGCCATGCTCAAATGAAAGGAAAGACTCATCGATACTGTATATGTGTTGTTCAGGTGCGAAGCGGCCAATAACCTGCATCATTTTGGCAGATAAATCCGCGTACAGCTCATAGTTCGATGACAGAGCAATCACCCCCTTCTGTTCACAAAGTGCCTTGACTTGAAAGTAAGGTTTGAACTTTTCTATGCCAGCTTCTTTAGCTTGTCGATTCGCTGCGACAATGCAACCGTCGTTGTTGGACAAAACGATCATCGGCTTTCCACGCCAATCGGGGCGGAAAACTTGCTCAGCGCTACAATAGAAAGAGTTAGCATCAACCAAAGCAAACATTATCTTACTCTCAACAATGGACTCACTCGGTGGCAGCGAATTGAGCGAGTTACAATCCCTTCAAGAGAAAATTGATCAAATTCGTGGATAGGAACGGGCTGGTATCGCTCATTAGCAGAGAGGAGTAAACGACGATTGAGGTCGATCTGTTTACAAATAAATTCCCCATTTAGGTTTGCTACTATGATGTCGAAATCTTGTACATCTAATGAGCGATCTACAATGAGTAAATCTTTATCAAAGATACCCACATCTTGCATAGAATCTCCACATGCATACCCCAGAAAGGTGGCGCAAGGATGATCAATAAGAAGCTGGTCTAGATCTAAAGCGAGCTGAGTATATTCTTCAGCAGGACTCTCGAAGCCTGTGATACCAGCATGAGCAAAGATAGGGATGACTTTCATACAAAAAATGCACTGTATATAGATACAGTATATTGTATTTCAGATTAGGCATTTTGCAACAGCACTGCTGAGATAGGATTTCTGTGCTTAATATCATCAAGAGAACTATTGATTGACCACTGGACTCTATATGAGTTGTCTCAATGGGGTGATGCTCGTACATTTCGGACAATTCCGAGTTACAGCATTTGCTAAATTAGTAGTTAGCGGATGAATTGAAGTATGGCAATACCTTCTATACGCAGAATTAGGCGCGTGTCTACTGATATGGTGGCTATTCACTTTTTTGTTATACTTATCCATGAACTAATAGGGTATTGCTATGTACTAATGGGAGATTTTTTTTGTTTAAATACCTGTTTTTTATCAGTTGGTTAAGGTTTTTTTCTCTTTTCTATTCTCTAGAAAGATTATACGAAGACATATTTAAAGACAGCAATGCTTCATGTAAAAAGTACTCATGTTCTACGTATTTGAAGGTTTTCAGGAGGTAGTGATGTTAGAGCTGTTTTTAAGTAGTTTGGAGAGGGTCGCTAAAATACAACCTCAGATAACTATCCTCATTCTAGTGTTAGCGTTATTAGGTAGTGACTTAATCGCGTTCATCAATGACTTTATGGCGGTAATGAAATGACTTTAATGCTCTGGTCTAAAATGCCCTCGAAATGGATTTCAGAGGGAATACTAAGAGAGTCCTTTAGTGGTGGTAGGAGTGTTAGTGATGATATCGCTGCTTTGAAGTTGTTCATTGTGCTGTGTCTTCTTGCCAAGCAAGTTAACCGTTCGAGTGGTAGTTCGGTGCATGATGTTTTGGAAATCAGGGCAACATATGATCAGCTTACAGATATGTGTTCACTTAGCCGTTCTTTGGTGTCTAGAGGCTTAAAGAAGTTACATATAACAGGGTTGTTATCATCCGCTGGTGTTCGAACAAAAACATATACTTTTACTCAAGGAGTCTACCGAGGATGGTGCAAGCTTCCAAAAAGAGCGCTTGTTAAAAATGAGGAAGAAATCCCAGCGATGAAAGCTTTTCTCAATAGGTATTCCCACGAACGTGATGCTCTAAAATGCTTTTTGTACATACTTGCTAGCCGAAGCAATAGTAGAACTTACGTCGATCTTAGTCGGGGAACTATAGCCCAAAAGACTGGCGTAAGTCTGGATGCTATTGATGGCGCTATCGGATTTCTGCAAAGCACTAGTTTGATTTCTAAAGTAGAGGACAAAGGCTTCTTGGCTAACTCTATTCGTCGTGATTTGTCAGAACGACTGCATAGGTACTGGGTGATTGGTAGCAGCAGTTTGAACTACAAGACATATTCGGTTGAAAGTGAAGACTCTATTCTTGTTAGGGAACCATCGTTGTACTTTATGGAGAACAACAGGAGATAATGCATACTTTATTCTTACATAATTCGATGATTTATCTATTAATTCAATAGGTTAATTAAGGTGTTGAGAGGTTAGACTGCTCAGTGATACATAATTTCTAGATGTGCTGAATTCAGATAACTTTTGGTAAGGTAAAATCGTATTACTAGAATGTGCATGAGTATTTGCTCTAAGTGAAAATGGGGCAATTCTAAGCTAGCCACATCAGTTCAATCGGTGTTGGATTTGTGCTTAAGAGGCATTAGCCGAACTGGAAACTTGCGTACTTTATTAATTGCAAGCCTCATCCCTGATCACTTTCAAGAAGTACTCCTGCAAACCGAGCCTAAACTGACGTGTAGAGTTTGCGGCATTTTTATAAATACGCCCTTGAGCATCAAGTTCCATTACAGGACAGCCTTTCCAATGTTTAGCGTTCTTGCTGTAGTCAAGACTGCCCAATTCTCGTCCTGCATTTTCAAGTTCCTCTGACGACATACCATCCTTCACTAGTTGATAAATAACGAGACCTAACGCTTGCCAAACTTGAGGAGACAGTTGATAACCAGAACGATTGTTGACAAACGATTCTTTCAAAGGTTTCAGCCATCCACTCATGAATGTAGAAATATTATTAATATAGCCACCTGCAAGTACCGATGTGAGGCTCTCTCCCGATTCCAATGTGATGTCTTTAGGCATCTTACTGTATTCTTGAGTACCAGCTCCGGCTACCGCACCGACAAGCAACTTAAACAAAACATATTGAGTGGTGATAGCACTCTCAGACACTTTCACATGCTTAGCATCAAAGCTGACACCACCATAAGACTCGATATCAGTGTCTTCGATCAACTGAAGAATAAATGGGCGTAATGGGAAACAACCTTCACTAGACAAGCTATCTCCATCACCAACATGAGGCAGGTTTAAAGCTGTATCAAAGAGAACATTTTTCTTAAATAAATGAACGATATCTGTGGCATCTAGCCCTTTTTCATCATCGAAAAGAATCCGAATTTCAACTTTTTCCATAGCTAATCGCTGCCGAGCTAGGCTTTTTTGATTAATTTCTTTTGCGCTTAATCTTGAGCTAAACAAGAAGGTTTTAACTCCAAGCATCCTGCAAATAGCAATGAAAGTAAGCACATTACCAACGATGTAGGTACTGCTTGAATTGAAAGACAATGTCGGCAGACTGCGGGACGTGCCATCTAAGATTGGCTTACCCTCAACAGCAAAGGTAAGAGAAACTGGCGCAAAAACATCATCCTTGACTACTCGTGTCTCAAGCTCAGCCTGAATGGCCTTTACCTTATCTACGTTAGTCGAATTGGTTGCGGTATCAATAACCCACTTCAACTCCGATTGAACATTCTCAGCAGAAAAATAGGCATCAATTTCAACCATTGGAATAGTTGAAATCAAGGTTTTAAAGGTTCTTTCCTTAGTCGAAAACAACATACCGCTGATTTTTTGTTCCAAAACTTTCAACTCTTTATGTCCAATATCGTGTTTGCCGCAGTGTAATTTAAAAATTAAATTTGATCCGACAAGCTTGTCGGATCAATAATGAGCGAGAATCATAATCTTACTCGCATGATTGCGCACTATGTTGCCACAGGCAGGGCACAGGATGAAAAACATGACAGAACCACATATCAGTGATACCGATGACATTTCAAATGCAGATCTAGAGAACTCGATTGTCAGCAGCTTAGTCAATCGATTTGATGAAAGCGAAAGAACGAGCTATCTAGCCAGCTCTACTACTCTTCTGAAAAATGCCACTGATTTGCTCACACCTGATCAGCTAGAAGAAATCTTCAAGGTTAACGCTAAATACTACGCAGGAGTAAAGGTTGTACAAACAACACTTAAGCACACCACCATTTTTATTAGCCCTCAGTTGGCGAGAAACATGTTGACGTTTTCTAGTCGAGGTTCGGTAAATAAAAAAAATAAAAACAGACGTCTCAGTAAAATAAAAGTCAGAAAATACGCTGAATCGATGAAACGGCGCGAGTGGTGTCTAACTGGTGAGCCAATCATCATTTCTTATGAAGGCGAAATTCTGAATGGACACCATAGGCTAGAGGCTGCATGTGAGGCTTGTGTTGGGTTTATAGCGCCCATTACTTATGGTGTTACTGACGATCTCAGTTTTGCGCATATAGATGTGGGAAATATACGCTCAAGATCGCAAGTTTTAGAGATGGCAGGAGTTAAGGTAAGTGCTTCTGTCCTTTCTCGCGTCGCGATGCTCGCCAAAGCATATGACATGACCAGAAATCCATATGCTTTTCGCGGAACGCAAGGGACGTCATTTCAACCCGCTGAAATATTAGCATATGTAGAAGAACACAATGAACTAGCACTGTCTGTTCACTTTATTTCGGAAGTATTTAAAAAACACAGACTTGAGAGTCAGGCATCTGAGACTATCTACGCGTTCGCGCATTATCTAATAAAGAAACAGCTTTCTGTTTGTGAGTATGAGAACCTACCTCTTTGTCCCGAAACGTATCTCACTCGCGTAATCTCTTCATTAGGCCTTAGCTCCGAGGATGATATCGAATATCAGGTTAGAAATTATCTTCAATCAATCGTTCATGAATCAACATCCTATTCGTTGCTATGTAAACTGTCCGCTATTTTCAAAGGTTGGAATCGCCATCTTGGCCTTTCAATTCCGGGGAACCGAATTAGTGTGCGTCGAGTGGCTAGATATAAAAAAGATGAAAATGGTAATAATATACCGCTCCCTGCCGCAGGTAACATCAATGAGGCATTTTGCGTCCCTTGCCTCCCCAAAGGGCCGACGCCCAAACGAGTTCAGAAGCAAAGCAATGTAGAAATTAAAAAATAGAGATTTTAGGTAGGCACACAAGCCTGCCTAGCCTTTTTAAGGACAAACTATGAATGAGCTTATCCACGAACTAAGCCTGTTAGATACTGATGCGTTGTATTTGTTTACGGTCGATAATGTGAGGATACAAGGGAATATTGCAGAGTTTGACTTAACTATCCAAACGTCATCCCAGATTTTGAGCCGATGGCTCGTAACATGTAAGCACTGCCTAAAAGCTAAGATAGATCACACAAATCTAGCCAGAGAGGTAACAATCAAATACGACATATTCATCGTTGGCAGTAGCTACTTTTCAGGGTCATACTTTGAGGCCACGAGGTTAACTTCATGACTTCGGAAGACATACTGCACATAATACAAGACGAGATGGGGGAGAAGGTAATCGCATCGGTCACATTAAGTGATACCGGAAACCTTATAGTCCAGTACGGCGATAAGGTTGTGGTCTACAAAACTGCTACCTCTGCAAAGCCTGCATCTGAGCTATTAAAAATAGTGGCTGATTTCATTAACTGATTTCCCAATCCAATCATGATGAAGGGGCGTTAGGGTGTTTAGCTCAAATTCCCCCCAAAATAGTTGTCAAACAAACCCCATACCGTGTTCTAGTTTATAACTCATAATTGAGTTTAATCATCGAAGCTAAAATGGACATGAATTAGCAGAAAAATAATATAAACCAGTAAGCTGTTTAGCAACTGATGCTTAAAATCTCTGTGTATAGCATCAGAAATTTCGATATGATGAAAAATAAAATGGAGTTCTATATGAGTTACCAATCTGTACTCAGTGAGTTCAAAGGCGCATCCGACTCACTTGTTTTCACTAATGACCACATTAATCTAACTTTTGGTGGTAAACAAAATCGATTTACCGTAGACCTGATGGAAGGTGAGCACCAGTTTTTTGTTCGATATCATGATGCCGACACACCTCTAATTGCAGCGTACTTGCTTGATAATGAGACACAAGTTGCGGTTGAGACTGGAGTAATTGAATGGCTAGAATATAATAATTTTGTTTATAAAATAGAGGCTTTAACTGAAGATGCAGAGCACTCTCCGCTAATGCCACTAGATTGCTGCCTTACTGTAAATATGGATAAAACCATCAGGCATTTGATTGAAGAAAGCCAATAAAGATGAAAGCAGCAGACTGAGTTATTTCTTATAAGGCTGCTCTTTGCGCAGCCTTACTTTAGATAAACAAAGTATTTGGCATCTTCCGGGCTTTGTTGCGTAATTCAGGGTGGAGACAGATTTATCCTGCTTTGTGTATTTCTTAGTCAACACGACAAGTTTCAGGCATACCTAACCCTGTGAGCTTGTTTAACGCTTTCATCATGGCTAGAAGTGGAAGCCTAACCAACCTGAGCGTTGTAGTTTCTCCGGCTTAATTTTCCGCCTAGCAGTTGCTTCACCAGATGCATAGCCGTTTCTGAGATAGAACGCTTGTGGTAATCACACCATTGTTTCCAGTGCTTATTAGAGCCATACAACTTCTGACAAGCCGAGCTTGTTCCCAGAATGTGGCTCCGTCTCGTGGAGGAATGAGTGCGTCTGTTCGCTTTCTACGGATAGCTTCGTACAGTCCTTGGTGCCATAAGCTCCATCGCCCGATATCTCAGTAATCTTTCTGAGTGTTTGCTTGAGTAGATTGGATAGCACTTCTGCATCGGTCACATTCGATAAACTCAACTCCGCAGCGATAATTTCGTGAGTATCTGCATCAACGGCTATATGGAGTTTTCGCCAAACTCTGCGTTTACCGTCCGTGCCATGTTTTTTAACTTTCCATTCACCTTCATCATAAACCTTGAGACCAGTGGCCTCGATGGCTAAGTGTCTTATCACTTCAGAAGTTTTAGGTTTGAACGAGATTTCCACCTGTTTAACTCGCGACTGATACAAGTGTAATGCGGGCGCTTCAATGGTACTTGGGCAAGCATAAATACAGAGTCAATAAAGCCTTGCAGAGTGCGTAACGGTATTGAGAAGATATGCTTCTTCATCAACGCAGTTGTGATCGCTAGGTCACTAACTCAGCGAGGTCTTCCACGCTTTTTTGTTTGCTTTGTTTCCACTCTCTTATTGCTTCTTCATCAATCCAGAAGGTGAGTGAGTCTGTGTTCTGCCCAGTTGTTCAAATAAGTGGGAGTGAAAATAGAGAGCTTTTTAAGCTGTGACCTCATGAGTCTATGATACAAACCGTTATACTACTCATTGCTATAAGATTGATTGTGTACACTCCAATGGCACAACAGAAATTTGATGTAGTCTTATAATTTAGATACTTAACAATGATTTGCATATTTATGCATAAATGTTTTATACCAAAAGAGTGTTGTAATGAGACCATTGATTTATCAAAGTGGAAGCCTGATGCTATAATAATTGCACCATTGGTGCATTGGTGTGTTGTGCTTTGATATATTGTGTTATAGGGTTTGGAGGCCTTGCTGTTCAAGGTTTGGTATATTTAAAGTGCACACACACATGTGTGTTGCTTGAAAATAACCTTATATAAGAGTTCGAATCCTACAGGGCGCGCCATTTATTCAAGAAAGCCCCGATAACTCAAAAAGTTGTCGGGGCTTTTGTTTTTCATGTTCATCCGTTCGGTTTTTTACTCCGATGGTACTTTTGTGCAGAGTGTTGATAATTTCATCGCTTTCATCTTATTACATCTTGCTCCTACTGGCCTCGCAAAACGCACCTTCTTAGCTATCCCACGAATATTTTGTGCCACACTCTATGTGAAATTTAATTCATATGGAGGGTGCGTAATGAATCTAACCAAATCTTCTTTAGTGACATGGTTTATCTGTTTTAGCCCAATGGTGGTAAGCCATCAGTTGTATCCTGATGTCGATACTCCACGGCTTAACGAAGCGCAGCTTGCAGAGAGTCAACTGCCATTTTCTCTGATTAGCGATGATGAGTTTGTTTTTCGACCTCATCAACGTCCTTTCAATATTGAAGATTTTATTGGTACCCATCAGCCACATTGGCTTGAGCTTGTCGAGTCAGTTAGCCATTGGGCTGGGGCAACGGGGGTTGATCCTCGAGTGTTATTGACCACTTTAGCGTTATTAGAACAAGAGAGTGCTTTGGATCAAAGCTTGGACGATAGACAGCGGCAGATCAAAGATATTGCGAATCAACTGTCTCAGCGTTTCTATCACTATCAAGAAAGTTCATCGGCTCTTCAATACAATGCTGCGACGTTAGCGGTCATGCAGCAATTGAATCGGGTGGATGATTGGGCGTTATGGAAATCGCAATATGAGCTTTGGTTTGGTGCTTTCAGCGAGCCACAAAACACACCAGCTCCTATGCGTATGGGAAACCTCATTGCTTCGCCTAGCGAGGGGTTTATGCAGTGGCCATGGCGCAAAGGGTATCAGTGGATACCTAACGGTACGCATGCGCACAGTGGCTCAGGTTTTCCGCTTTCTTCGATCGACGTTTCTTACGATTGGCCAGCTTGGGGCGCGCCAACTTACAGTGTAACGGCCGCGCATGATGGCTACGTGTCGGTGATGTCTCGGTGCCAACTGCGCGTGACGCATCCAAACGGTTGGGCGACGAACTATTACCATATGGACGGAATCCAAGTCGCGAATAATCAGTGGGTGACGAAAGACAGTAAGTTGGGTGTTTATGCTAATCAGCGTTCCATTGCTTTGTGTGAAGGTGGATCGTCCACCGGTCCTCACTTGCACTTCTCATTGCTTTATCAAGGGCGTTTTCAATCTTTACAAGGTGTGAGTTTTGGGCCATATAAGGTTCAGACTGGGCGATATAGTTACGATAATCATTGCCAATATACATGGCTGTATGACCAACGTAAGCAGCAGAAAGTCTGCTTATGGCAACCTATTTATAATTAAGGTTCACGCTGAAATGTTGTGATGGAAAATGTTGGTGCAAGGTTCTCTTACACCAACATTCATTTTGTGCTCAACCGATTCGTTGTGTCGTGAGCCGATCACTGACTTATCGTTCTTTAACGACGAAACGAACGGTTACGTGCGGAACGCTCTTTATGGGCAGAAGCCGCTTTAGCCTGTGAGTTTAAAATGGAATCAACCGTCAGCTCCATTGGCTCTTTAGGTTTGAGGCCATGTGGGAAAGTGCGCGCGCGCGGTGGCAGATCATATTCTTCAGCTGAAGCGCGTGGCATACGTTTAAAGCGATATAGGTAGAAGTTTTCTACTTTCTCTCTCGCCCAATCGGTTTTATTGAGATATTTCACGCTGCTGGCAACCGATGGGTTGGTATGGAAGCAGTTAAAACGTATTGCCGTATCGAGAATATCCCAACCGTAAAAATCCACTAGTTCTTGCAGTAATGTTTCTAACTTAAGACCGTGTAATGGGTTATTTCTTTGTAATTCAATTCTTTCTTCTTCAGTCATCATAACGAGTTCCTAAGTAGTTCACTAACCGAGGCCAGCAGGGGTGTATGGTTTTCGTTGGTTTTTTATTCAAACAACGTGGCATCACGAATGATCATCTCTTAACACGCTAGTTGAAGGGGCCGCATTCTAACAGAATTCAGTGACCCTCCCTAAGATTATCGTGCGGAAGATCAGCGTTGTTTGATTGGTCAGATTTTTCTGCGTTCAATAAAAGGATATAGCGCTTAAAGAGTTTGGATTGCCGTCTTTACACAGATTTACTTGTTACTTCATCTACTTTACGTTGTGATTGTTACTCTTAGATAACCTTTCTATTTTAGTGGTTATTGTGATGAACAGAGCAAGCAAAATGGTTTTAATGATTATGGCCGTGGTTTCGGTACTCTGGATACAGGCCGAGCCAACGTTTTTTGTGTCTCAAAACCTGTTTCAATGGCGATCGGCTTTTATCCAGTGGTCAGGCATTTTGGCCATTGTGGCGATGTCATTGGCTATGGTACTGGCGCTTCGTTTGCCCCTTGTTGAGCAGTGGACACAAGGAATCGATAAAGGTTATCGGATACACAAATGGCTGGGCATTTCGGCCACGTTGCTTGGTTTATTTCACTGGCTTTGTTACCAGATACCGAAATGGATGATCGCACTTGAGCTCCTGACCAAACCTAATCGGCTCAATGGCTCTGGCCCACAGGGGAACTTGTCGGGTTTTGCGCTTTGGGTAAAAGAGATGCGCCCGATTGGGTTAGCCATTGGCGAATGGGGGTTCTACTCATTATTGCTGCTGGTGGGTGTATCACTGTGGCTAACCATTAAATACAAACCGTTTCGCTTATCGCACCGTTTGATGGCGGTGGTGTACCTTTTGCTGGCTGGGCATTCGGTATTATTGTTGAAAAAGGCGTATTGGGGCTGGCCGATTTATTGGTTAGTGTTGATGTTTATTGCGCTTGGCTCCGCGGCAGCAGTCTACAGTTTGCTTGGATTTGTGGGCCGAAATGCACGTTATTCAGCGAAGATTAGCGCATGCCACTACTGCGCAGCGAGCCAAACGTTAGATTTAAGAATTAAGATGGAGAAACCTTGGCCCGGACACAAAGCAGGGCAGTTTGCCTATTTGAGTTTTGTTGGCGAAGAGCCGCATCCGTTTACTATTGCTTCGTACAATGAGGCTAATGAGCTGCGATTTTTGATCAAAGAGCTCGGCGATTTTACCACAGGCCTTTATAAGAGAATTACCGTGGGTGAGCCGATTGAGGTCGAAGGTCCATATGGACGATTTGAGTTTTATAGTGATAGGCCGCAAGTCTGGATTGGTGGCGGTGTCGGCATCGCTCCATTTATGGCTGGGTTAGATTATTTACACACGGTAAAAGCGCATCCGGCTACTTATCTGTTTTTCTGCTGCCACCATGCAGAGCAACAAGCCCTGTGTGATGAGCTTAAGCAGAAAGCATTGCGTGCAGGTGTCTCCCTCACAGTGATTGATTCAAGCATTGCGCCGCATTTGTCTGCCGAGACTATTGCTCGCCAGTGTGGTGATTTAAGTGGTTTTGAGTTTTTCTTTTGTGGCCCTGTTGCGTTTTCACGGACTTTAAAACAGGCGTTGAAGCCTTACCATGTAGACGTTGAAACTCAGTTCCATGAAGAGTTGTTTATGATGCGTTGAGTATTTGTTGTGAAATGACCAAGCCCCATGTTTTCTAAGAATTACAGCACGAATGACAGATAGTGACCTTGCGAAAAAGAATAGATAAATCAAGTCACTTACTTGAATAAAATTCATATTGCACTTCAATGTTATTCACTATGATCTTGCTCGCAGTATGCTTCAATGGCACTGACCAATAAAGCATTATGGATACGATATTATGAGCAAATTAACCCTTCTTGATGGTGGCATGGGGCGTGAATTAAAAAGAATTGGCGCTCCTTTTTCTCAGCCACTTTGGAGCGCGCAAGCGCTGATTGAATCTCCACAACATGTTCGTTTAGCTCACCAAGGATTTATTGATAGCGGTGCAGACATCATCACGGTGAATAGCTATGCGTGTGTCCCTTTTCACTTGGGCGAGTCACTATATCAAACCGATGGTGCAAGGTTAGCGAACTTAGCCGCGCAGATTGCTGCGGAAGTAGCACAACAGTCAGAACGTCCGATTTTAGTGGCGGGTTCTATGCCACCGGCTATGGGAAGCTATCGGCCTGATCTCTTTCAAGCCGAAGTCGCACGAGCGATTTCACTCACTTTGTATCAAGCACAAGATCCTTATGTGGACGTCTGGTTAGCGGAGACGATTGCCAGTTTAGAAGAGTTGAGCATGATTCAATCGGTGTTTGCTTCATCAACCAAGCCTTGCTATTACGCACTGACTCTGAAAGATGACTCTAATATCGCACAATTGCGTTCTGGGCAGTCAGTGTCTGAAGCCGCAGAACAAATCTATTCTGCGGGTGGGGCGGGTATTTTCTTTAACTGCTCAATACCCGAGGTGATGGCTGATGCCATTCAACAGGCGAAAACGGTGTTGGAAGGCCGAGCGCAAAAGATTGAAATCGGCGTTTATGCAAACAGTTTTACGCCGATTAAATCGGATCACGCCGCTAACGAAACCGTACAAGCCATGCGTGAGTTTAGTGCAGAAGATTATCTCGCATTTGCCAAGCAGTGGTATGCCCTCGGTGCAACCGTGATCGGCGGATGTTGCGGCATCACCCCTCGCCATATTCAAGCACTTTATGAATGGAGGCGCAGTTTTGAAAAATCTTAATTATGGATTGGCTTTTCCTGCGATTGTGTTAGTGCTTGTTTTGTTAACGGTATCTGCGCTTTATCCAGCCACCTCTCAAGCGATGGCGGCGCAAGCTATGGGCTGGGTGAGCCACTGGTTTGGCTGGTTAGTACAGATGGCAAGTTTGGCGTTAGTGGTTTTTTTACTGTGGCTGGCGTGTTCGAAATACGGCCGCATTCGTTTAGGTGAAGAAAAAACCGAATACAGTAATTTTTCTTACGGCGGGATGATTTTTACCGCTGGCGTCGGGGCGTCACTCATTTACTGGGCGATAGGTGAACCGATGTATTACTTACAATCGCCGCCGTTATTTGCTGAGCCCAATAGTTATCCTGCTGCGGCATGGGCCGTTACCTACTCTATTTTTCATTGGGGCATTACAGGCTGGGCGATTTACTGCTTTCCAGCGATTCCGTTTGCTTACGCATTTTATGTACAAAAAAAGCGCACGTTAAAAGTTTCCAGTTTGTGTTCTTCGGTAGTGGGTGACCATCCTTTGGTGGCAAAAAGTATCGATCTATTGTCGATTTTTGGTACGTTGGCCGCGTTTGCTAGCTCGCTGGCCTTAACTGTGACCTTGGTCAGCACCGGTGTGGCAGAGCTGTTACAGATTGAGAATAGCCTTGGCTTACAAGGCGCAATCATTGTGCTTTTTGTGGCTGCGTTAGTGGCTGTGATGGGGGTTGGTTTTAACCAAGGCATCAACGCGATTTCTAACTGGACAGTCAGCATGGCGGTGTTGTTTGCCCTGTTTGTATTATTGGCGACTCAACCTTCTTTCATTCTTAATAGTTTCACTGACTCTATGGGCGTGATGTTGGATAATTTCTTTAGAATGTCATTGTGGACAGACCCTGTTCAGCAAAGTGGTTTTGCACAAGGCTGGACTCAGTACGATTGGTTTTGGTATTACGCGTACTTGATTATGATGGGCCTATTCATCACGCGAATTTCTCGTGGACGAACGATTCGTGAAGTGGTTTTGTACACCATCTCGATGGGCGCTTTGGGCTGCGCATTTTTTATCTCCATTTTTGGTGGCTATGCGGTGTGGGCTCAAATGTTGGGCGGTTTACCCGTTCAGGGCTGGATGGCGGAAGGTGGCTTAACCTACGCAGTGGTTTCATTGATAAAAACCTTGCCTGGGGGAAATGGGGTGCTTGGGCTATTTTTGCTCATTCAGTTTTTATTGATGCTGACCACTATGTCCAGTGCGAGTGTTGCGACGGCGATGCTCACCACCAATGAATTGGCTTTGAATGGTGATCCCGATAACCGAGTAAAATTACTTTGGGCCTGTGCGATTGGGCTGATCAGTTTAAGTGTATTTTTGGCTGGGGGAGGGATTGAAACCATTAAGTCGCTTTGTGTGGTCGCAGGCCTTCCTATGATGTTCATTTACGCCATCATGCTCAAAACCTTTTTACATACTTTAGGTATTTTGCCCAATCAGCATGAGCGGGAATCTGATCAAGAACCCGTGTTAATGAAAGTCACTTAAAGCAAGCCTTAACCTTATAGCGTTTAGAGCGCTTAGCTCTATAGCGTTTAGCAAAACAAGCCAGCACGATGAAGATGCTGGCTTGTTGTATTGAAATAAGACCAATGACTCTCTTTGAGGTTTAAATATTATTGAGAACCATGAAATGGGTCGAAAGTGGGGTGAAGTCGATCATCACATAGCTCTCTTGTTCGTTGACGAAGACCGTCAGCGTTTGTTGATTTAGCGGGTCGAATAGAGTGTGCTCACCACAGGTTAACTGCCAATAAGTGGTCAATGCTTTAGGTAAATGCAGTTTTACGGTTTTGCCACTTGTGGCACTGAAGTTCGCTGCGATGATCAGCTTTTGTGACGGGTTAGAGCGAGCAAAGGCAAATAAGTAATCTTGCTGGTCGGAGAAGTGTTCAACATTGGCGGCGTACAGATCATGATATTCACCGGTCAGTGCGGGGCTCTGTTGGACTAAATTCAGTAATGTTGAGTAGAAATCGCGCAGCTGCTTCTCGCTCTCGTTTAATTGGCCACCATTAAATGCGCCGTTATTCATCCATTTTTGGTGTTGTGGAACACCGATATAGTCAAAAATAGAGGTGCGAGAAGGCTGGCCAAAGCCGGCATGTTCCGCTCCCGGTTCGCCCACTTCTTGCCCAAAATAAAGCAAGGTTGGTGAGCTGGATAAACAGGCTGAAATCAACATGGCTGGGCGTGCTTTATGTGCTTCCCCTGCAAATTCAGGCGAGGCAATTCTCTGCTCGTCATGGTTTTCCAAGAAATGCAGCATGTGATGCTCAATGTCGCGCAGTTGATATTCAATACGACCAATCTCTTTGGTAGAGCCGTGTCCTTGCATGATGACTTTGAGACAATCGTAAAGGTCAACTTTGTCGTACAGATAGTCCATTTTGCCGAGCTGGATATAATCGCGGTATAAATTTGGCTGATACACCTCTGCCATTAAAAAAGCATCGGGGTTGTGTAGTTTAATTGCCGAGTTGAGATAGCTCCAAAATTCAATCGGTACCATTTCGGCCATATCATAACGAAAGCCATCCACGCCTTTATCGAGCCAATAAAGAGCGATATCCCGAAATTTACGCCATGAATCCGGGACACTTTTGTCTTGCCAAAAAACGGCGTGTTCAAGGTGAGATAGGAAACGGTATTGCTGCGGAAGCTCGGCAAAATCTTTGCTTCCATCAGGTTTGATGCCGTAGTTTATTTTGACGGTTTCATACCAATCATCGATGTTCGGCTTGGCTAAACGAGATCCATTGCCTGTCCATTTTGCGGGGTGTTCGTAAAACGGGGTGGCTAAATCTGGGTGGCATTCGCCGCCCAACGGTAGCAATGAGGTGGGAATATCTGGCAGTTTAAAGGAGGTGTCGGGTAGGTAATAGAAGTTATTGTCCCTGGCGTATTGCACACTGGTATCATCATTTTCACCAAAATCATTGACTCCGACAGGGTTATTGAGCCCTTGATATTGGCGCGCCACGTGGTTGGGGACAATGTCGATGATGACTTTCATGCCCGCTTGGTGTGTACGCTTGATCAAGGCTTCAAATTCGTGATTACGCTGAGCTGGGTCGTGGGCTAAATCAGGGTTTATCGAATAGTAGTCTTTAATGGCGTAAGGCGAGCCTGCTCTACCTTTTACAACGCTTGGGTGATCATTCTCTATTCCCCATGCGCGGTAATCACTCACCAGTGCGTGATGTAAGACACCGGTATACCAAATATGAGTGATCCCAAGTTGATTAATTGCATTGAGTGCATCGTCAGTGAAGTCACTTAATTTACCGACGCCATTTTGTTCTTTCGTTGCCCAAGGTGTGTTGCAACGGTTTGTATTACCGAATAAGCGCGTGAAAACTTGATAGATAGTGTATTTGTTGTAAGCCATAACGTGTCAACCTAAGCGATGATGGGATGCGAGAAATAGGAGATGAGTTGCAGGCTAATAGAAGTTGATGAAGACAGAATCATCCTTGAGTAGTGATTTTGGGGCGTAGAGAGAAAGAAGGCGTAAAAGTGTGATACGGGAATGGTTTAGTCAACAAAATCCCACCGGGCGGTGGGATTTGTAAAAAAGCATTATGCTTATGAGCGTTTTTCTTGTTTAGGGCGAGGGCTACGACGCGGTGCACTTGAGTGCTCGTTATCACGCTTTTTCAAGTGGTAATTTAAAATGGAAATAGGCACGTCTTTTTTCGGTGTGAAACCTTCAATTTCTTTACGCACAAGCAAATGTCCTAAGCGGCTTTCAATCATGCACAAGTTTTTAAAATCATCGCGTGATACGAGAGAAATTGCTTCACCGGTTGCACCAGCACGACCGGTTCGTCCAATACGGTGAATGTAGTTCTCCGCAGGATAAGGCAAGTCGTAATTCACCACTCTTTCTAAGTTGTCAATATCAATACCGCGCGCGGCAACGCCCGTTGCAATCAAAAATTGCAGTTTACCTGCTTTGAAATCGGCTAATAATTTTTCACGAACTTCTTGGCTACGGCCACTGTGAAACGCCTCTGCCGCAATGCCACGCTTTTCCAGTTGGCTCGCCAGCTTTGCCGCACCGTGTTTGGTTTCGATGAAAATCATCGCCTGTTGCCATTGGTTTTCAGTAATCAAATGGCTCAGTAGTGCAGATTTTTGATCTTTATCGACAGTGATAATCCACTGCTCAATTTGATTTGGCGTGCGGTTGTAACCGGCGACATCAATTTCAATCGGATCATTAATGGCTGATTTAGCCAACTCGCGCACTGGGCGAGAAAGGGTCGCCGAAAACAGTAAGTTCTGACGGTTTAGTGGCAGGCGATCGACAATTTTATTGATGTCTTCAATGAAACCCATGTCGAGCATGCGGTCAGCTTCATCCATCACCAACACTTCAAGCTCATCAAAATGAACGGCGCGTTGGCCATACATATCAAGCAAGCGCCCCGGCGTGGCGATCAAAATATCCACCCCTTCAATCAAGCGTTGTTTTTGTTTTTGCGAATCGACACCGCCGTACATCGCAAGGCAGGTTAAGGGCAGATACTTTGCGTATTGAGTGACGTTCTCTTCCACTTGCAGAGCCAATTCGCGAGTGGGCGCTAAAATTAATGCGCGAACACGTTTGGCGCGCTGAGTTGTTCCTTGACTAAGCATCTGCAAAATGGGCAGTACAAAGCTAGCGGTTTTACCCGTGCCGGTTTGCGCTGCCGCAATGACATTTTTACCCGTCAAAATGGCTGGGATTGCCTGTTCTTGAATTGGTGTTGGGGCAGAATAGCCGAGTTCGTGAACGGCTTTTAAGATTGGATCGCTCAATCCTAGGTTGGAAAATGGCATGCGGGCTCTCAGAGTTAAAAAGTCAAAACAGTTAGCAAGCGATGGCTTTGCTCAGCGTAAGGCGCTACGCCCTAATACTTTGAGTGCAACTCATCGCAAATTCGGCGCATTCTAGCATGAACTCTTCAAATGCGGTGAGATACCTCAGTGTCAGCGCTTGTCTCTTTATTCAGAATAGCGCCTCGTTGCCGAGTCACTATTCTGAGATACCAATAAGATTGTTATCAATGAGTGCAGGGAGTTGGATTGGCATCACAGAGCTTTTAGAACAAGTGGGATCTATTTTCGATATATTAACCTTACTTATTTGTCAGGGAATAGATTCATGGAATATCAGCAGCTACCGATTCAGTATACTGTGGTGAGTGCGTTAAAATTAGTCCAAAAAAATTGGCTGACTCTCATGCTGCAATCTTCACCTTTTTTGGTGGTGAATCTCTATTTCACGATTGGTGTTGTTGACTTTGATGATCCACAACGGTTGTTCACATTAACGAATGTGATTGTTTATGTGCTTTATACGATAACGGCGGCGATGGCGACAGTGCGCTTGCATCGTTTGGTTCTGCTGGGTGAAAAATCTTGCCGTTTGAGCACGATTTTTTATTTAAGTTCGCGTGAATTGCGCTTTATTGGATGGTGGGCTGCTTTAGGCGCTATGCTGTTTGCCATTTTAATCATACCCATGTTTATCATTGGCTCGCTGGCAAATATAGTGACTATGCCAATGTGGTTAATCCAGCTTTGTACCTATGCCGCAATGCTGCCTATTGGCTGGTTTATCTCCCGCTGGTCATTAGTTTTGCCAGCAACAGCACTAGATCATCAACCTAGAGGTTTGAGTGTCGCGTGGCAAATGTCAAAGCCTCATGCCAAAGCACTATTTGTGCTGATAGGTGTGATCCCCATGCTTATCAACGCACTACTACAGCCTTTGTGTAATCTGCATTTTCTGCCATTGACATTACTATTGTCACTCGTCTGGTTAGTGGTTTGTGCGGTTGAGATTTGTGTGTTGTCGCTCAGCTTTCAGTGGATTGTGCAGCGAGAAGCGATTACTCAGAACCAAGAGTTACGCATTCCTGAATTTACCGCTTAAACAAGCCCTGTATTCACACAGGGCTTGATGAGGATGGAACGGTATTACTATTCACAAGGTGGTGATAGGTGGATTAACGCTAAGCCGCCTAACGAGGTTTCACGATATTTCCGATTCATATCTTTCCCCGTCTGGTACATGGTCTCAATCACTTTATCTAGAGAAATTAAGCATTTGCTGGTCCGTTTTAGGGCCATGCGTGAAGCGTTAATCGCTTTCACGGCTCCCATTGCATTGCGTTCGATGCAAGGGACTTGCACTAAGCCACCCATTGGGTCGCATGTCATACCCAATGAATGCTCCATGGCAATTTCAGCCGCCATGCAAATTTGTTCGTTGCTGCCACCTCTTAGCGCTGTCAACCCTGCCGCCGCCATTGAGGAAGAGACTCCAATCTCCCCTTGACAGCCTACTTCGGCCCCCGAAATAGAAGCATTGGTTTTGTATAAAATACCAATAGCGCCAGCCACGGCGAGGAAATCTTTCAACTGCTTAGTGTCAAGCTCTCGGATAAAGCGGTGGTAATACATTAATACGGCGGGTATCACTCCTGCCGCGCCATTGGTTGGTGAGGTGACCACTTGCCCTCCCGCTGCATTTTCTTCACTGACCGCGAAAGCAAACAGGTTAATCCAGTCCATGATCTCCATTGGGTCACTTTCAATCGCCGCGTTAGCTTCCAGCTTTTTGAGCAGTGCTGGTGCGCGGCGCGTGACATGCAACCCACCTTCGAGAATGCCTTCCGTTTCAAAGCCGCGCTGCATGCAGAGCGACATCACTTTCCAGATTTGATCGGCTTTGTGGTTAATCGTTTCAAGGTCATGAAATGCTATTTCATTGCGCAAAACGAGACTGCCTAAACTTAAGCCATGTTTTTCGGCTTTAAAGAGTAATTCATCAGCAGAAGTAAAAGGAAATTCGACCTCCACGGGTGCATTTGCACTACCGTGTTCTAACTCTTTGGCAGTAGCAACAAAGCCGCCTCCCACTGAGTAGTAAGTTTCAAAGGCTAACGTTTCTCCTTGCGCTCCCAAAGCGGTAATCGTCATGCCATTTTCATGCAAGGGAAGATTAGTATTTTGGAAGAGGAGGTCTGTTTTTAGCTGGAATGGAATGAGCTGTTTTCCCGCTAAATTAAGCTCGCCGTGTTCAATAGCATGCGCTAGCGCTTGATTGGCGCTGGTGATTTTGATGGTGTCAGGCTTATTGCCCAGCAGGCCTAATATCACGGCGCGATCCGTGTGGTGGCCACGTCCTGTAAGTGATAATGAACCGTAAAGGTCAATCTGCACTCTTGCCACTTGCGTTAAATCAGCAATGATTTGGCTAAATTGATAGCCCGCAATCATTGGCCCATTAGTGTGTGAGCTAGAAGGGCCCACGCCAATTTTAAAAATATCAAAAATGGATAACATCGACTTCACCTTGAATGTGACCTGTAATAGGTGACAACTTTGCCCAATAATACCCTAGTCTAGAGCTCAAGTATTTGCTAACGTGCAAAAGTCTAACCAAAAACCATATTATGAGGACTTCGCATGTCGATTTGGGATCAAGTAACACTGCACACTCGCTATGGTGAATTACCCTCGGCTTTTTATTCTCCAGTGAACCCAGCGCCTTTAGACAATGTGCGTTGGGTTGCTTGGAATGCCTCACTGGCTGGCGATTTGTCTTTACCAGCACAACCTAATGATGAGCTACTGCACGGCCTGTCTGGCCAAGCTATTCCCGCGCAATTTAAGCCATTAGCGATGAAATACGCGGGCCATCAATTTGGTATTTATAACCCTGATTTAGGTGATGGCCGTGGGTTACTGTTGGCCGAAATCGAGAGTAAAACGGGTGAAGTGTATGATCTGCATTTGAAAGGTGCAGGGCTTACGCCTTATTCGCGTATGGGGGATGGCCGCGCCGTACTGCGCTCCACTATTCGCGAATACTTGTGTAGTGAGGCGATGGCGGGTCTTGGGATTGCGACCACAAGAGCGTTGGCGATGATGAGCAGTGACACGCCTGTTTATCGAGAAAAACAAGAGCGAGGTGCGCTGCTGGTACGTGTAGCGCAGAGCCATATTCGCTTTGGCCATTTTGAACATTTTTTCTATACCAACCAATTAGCAGAGCAAAAGCAACTGGCTGATAAAGTGATTGAGTGGCATTACCCTGATTGCCTTACACAAGAAAAACCTTATGCGGCCATGTTTAGTCAGATTGTTGAGCGTACTGCTAAGATGATTGCCGATTGGCAAGCGGTTGGATTTGCCCATGGTGTGATGAATACCGACAACATGTCTATCCTCGGTCAAACCTTTGACTACGGTCCTTTTGCTTTTCTCGACGATTATGAACCGACTTATATTGGCAATCACTCCGATTATCAAGGCCGCTACGCGTTTGATCAGCAGCCGCGCGTGGCGTTGTGGAACCTGTCCGCTTTAGCGCATGCATTGTCACCGTTAGTTGAAAGAAGCGATTTGGAAGCGGCACTCGCCCAGTTTGAAGCACAGCTCGGCCGTTATTTTAGCCAGCAAATGCGTCGTAAATTGGGGTTGTTGACCTCTCTGCCCGGTGATTCTGTGTTGTTTGAGCAAATGTTTGAGTTATTAACCAAAAATCACACCGACTACACTCGCTTTTTCCGGCAACTATCCAACTTGGATCGAGAAGGGGAGCAACCTGTATTGGATCTCTTCATTGACCGCGGCGCGGCACAAGTTTGGCTTGAACAGTATCTGGCTCGTTGTGAGCGAGAAATCGAAAGTTCGGGGAACGCGATTTCGATTGAGCAGCGCTGCGCAGAGATGAGAAAAGTGAATCCGAAATATATTTTGCGTAATTATTTGGCTCAACAAGCGATCGATAAAGCAGAACAAGGTGATTACCAACAAGTGCACCAATTAGCACAATTATTAGCCAGCCCTTATGCCGAGCAGCCGGAAAAGAGTCATTTTGCCCAGCTCCCTCCTGAATGGGGGAAAAAAATGGAAATCAGTTGTTCCTCATAAGTAACGCATTTTGTGATCTCTATCTAGACAGAATTCAAACTTTACATAAATATCAATAATCAAAAAAATGACCTATAGCTACACTAGGCCGATCAGTTGAAAATATGGATAGTGGACATGCAGGCAAGAACGCGCATTCTAGTCGTGGATGATGACGAAGAGATTCGGCAATTATTAGATGAGTACTTGACGAAGTCTGGTTTTGATATCGTCACTACCGCGGATGGCATCGAGCTATTAGCCTATTTGGAACGTAACAGTTATCCCGATCTTATTTTGTTGGATGTGATGATGCCCGGAGACGATGGTTTCACTTTATGCCAAAAAATCCGTCGTCATTCGAACGTTCCTATCATTATGTTGACCGCGGTTTCTGATGAAACTGACCAAATCATTGGTTTAGAAATTGGCGCGGATGATTATGTGGCGAAACCTTTCAACCCGCGTCAGTTAATGGCGCGCATCAAGGCTTTGCTGCGCCGGGTACAAGTCAATGATGAAAAAACAACCGATGCGTTGCCCAAACAAATTACGTTTGGTGATTGGCAACTCGATACCTTGTCACACCGAATTACACATCTAGAGCGTGCCGATGAGCATGACTTGTCGGGCAGTGATTTTGCACTACTGATGCTGTTTTTAACCCGGCCTAAGGAAGTGCTTGATCGCGATACCATCTCATTTGCTACTCGTGGACGTGAAGCGCTCCCTTTTGAGCGAGGTATCGACGTGCAACTTAGCCGTTTACGTCAGCGATTGGGTGATAGTGCAAAATACCCTCACTACATTAAAACTATGCGTGGCAACGGCTATATTCTGGCCGTTCCGGTCAGTTACGGCCATTAAAAATGACGCTAAGACGTCTCTTTTCACGCTTAAAACCCAACTCTCTTGTCTCACGAACACTGCTGCTGACTTTGTTGGCGGTGGTGATAGCGCAGGGCATCGCAACGGCGATTTGGTACAGCCAATCTAAACAAAAAGAGTTGGAAGGGATCAGTTCCGTTTCTTCTAGCATGGCAGGTATGTTTGCTTCCACCGTGACCTTTTTTCAATCACTACCCGTCAAATATCGGCATATCGTGCTGGATCAAATTCGCAATATGGGGGGAACCCGTTTTTTTGTCTCATTCAATAAAGAGCCATTGACTGTGGAGCCGATTATCGATACGCCGCTCAAGCGAGCTTCAGTCGATGCGGTGAGGGAAGTGTTGCAACAAAAGCTCAATAACGTTGAGAGTATTCAAGTTGAATTTACCAAACCAGAACATTTGCGATTACTAAAAAACGATATTTTTCTCAGCGACTTACCCAAGTCGTGGGCCTACCATACACTCACACTTGAACCGCTAAACCCGCCAGTGCTGGTGGTGCAAATCGAACTCTCAAGCCATGAATGGGTTTACGTGGCGGCGCTACTTCCCGCTCCATACGTGAAATTGGATGACACTCTACTAAGAAAAGAGCAGATCTTATTTCTCTTTTTTTCCACCACCATTTTGTTAGCGTTGACCTACTTGCTTATGCGCCGCCAAGTTCGGCCACTGAGAAATTTAGCCAAAGCGGCGAATGAGATGAGTATGGATATTGCCCAGCGTCCCTTGCGTGAAGAGGGGGCGACAGAATTGATTACGGCGACCCGCGCATTCAATCGTATGCAGCAACGAATTCGACGTTACGTGGCCGATAGAGAGCATCTGTTTTCGGCCATCTCTCATGATTTAAAAACACCCATCACCCGCTTACGCCTAAGGGCTGAATTGCTCGAAAGCGATGTTAAGCGCGAAAAATTTAACCGCGATCTCGATGAGCTAGAGATGATGGTTAAAGGGGCATTGCAGTGCGTGCGAGATACCGATTTACACGAAAATAACAGCAGTATTGATCTCAATGAGATGATTCAGACGATTGCTGAAGGGTACAACTTAACTCGCCAAGTGGTCCATTTTACGCCTACACAGCTTGAACCGATAATCGCTAAGCCTCTAGCTATTCAACGAGTATTGACAAACTTGATTGGCAATGGCGTGAAGTATGGTCAGCAAGTGTGGGTGAAGTTGGAAGAAAATCCAGAGTGGGTGGTTATCACCATTCAAGACCAAGGCCCGGGGATCCCGATAGATAAATTAGAAGCTGTCTTTGAGCCCTATTTTCGCCTTGCCGATGATGATCAAGGCCACGGTCTTGGTCTTGGAATATGCCGAAGTATTTTACATGGACACGGCGGAGATCTCATTTTACGCAATCCAGCTCATGGTGGTCTGGAAGCACAAGTCTTTATCCCACCTACGTTAGCGGTGTAGTGTAACGCTTTCGTTACGTTAAAATTACGGTTTGTTTCAACGAAAAAAATTTTCTTTGATTAGACTAGTAGGTAAACGATCAGCACTTTAATGGTTAATAAAAGTTTGCGAATCAGGTTTGCCGAATCAAAACCAAGGAAGATGATGATGAAATTTCATAACACTCTGCTTGCTTTATCTTTCCTCTCTGTCTCTTTCATCCCTTCGACTCACGCTGGTGAAGTGGAAGTACTCCATTGGTGGACTTCCGGTGGTGAAGCCAAGTCGATAGCTGTGCTCACCGAAATGTTGGAGCAGCAAGGCCATAGTTGGAAAGATTTCGCTGTCGCGGGTGGTGGTGGTGAAAGTGCCATGACGGTATTGAAAACGCGCGCGGTGTCGGGTAACCCACCGTCGGCGGCTCAAATTAAAGGACACGATATTCAAGAATGGGCGGGGCTTGGTTTTCTCACGAATCTTAATGATGTAGCCAAACAGGGTGGTTGGGATGAAGTCGTACCACCGATGATCACCAATGTCATGAAGTGGAATGGCCAGTATGTGGCCGTGCCAGTTAACGTGCATCGCGTCAACTGGTTGTGGGTTAACCCTGCGGTACTGGCCAAAGTGGGTGCTAAAGTGCCAACTACGTTAGACGAGTTTTTTGTTGCGGGCGATAAGATCAAAGCCGCGGGTTATGTGCCACTGGCGCACGGTGGCCAACCTTGGCAAGACGCGACGGTTTTTGAAACGGTGGCGTTGAGCGTTCTTGGCTCACAAGATTACGTGAAAGCGTTTGTTGAGCTCGATATGGCTGTGCTCGCGGGCGACAAAATGGTTGACGTGTTCAGCCAGTTTAAAAAAGTTCATGACTACATTGATGTTAACTCTCCAGGCCGTGATTGGAACGTTGCGACTTCAATGGTGATAAATGGTGAAGCGGCGATGCAGATCATGGGCGACTGGGCAAAAGGGGAGTTTACCGCAGCGGGCAAAGTTGCGGGTAAAGATTACCTGTGCGTGGCCGCGCCAGGTACGGCCGATCAATTTATCCATAATGTCGATAGTTTTGTTTTTTTTGAGCTAACTGATGCAGACAATAAGCAGGCGCAAAAAGCGCTAGCCGCCACGATCCTAGATCCTAAATTCCAAGAGGTATTTAACCTCAACAAAGGCTCGATCCCGGTACGCACAGATATGAATATGTCAAAATTTGACCAGTGCGCGTTGGACTCAATGGCGGCCTTTAAAGCGACGGCTAAGTCCAACAACCTTGTGCCCAGTATTGCCCATGGTATGTCGACAACCAGCTATGCCCAAGGCGCGATTTTTGATGTCGTAACGAACTTCTTCAATGATCCGAAAGCGGATCCAAAACAAGCAGCACAAAAACTAGCGAAAGCGGTGAAAGCTGCGATGTAGCCCTAACCCCCAGAGTGGGTAGGTTTTTTAGCCTGCCTGCTCACCCTCTTCTTGTAGCACACCACTTTCTGTGTGCTACTAACATAATCTGTCGGTTCTAACCAATTAGCGCGCTCTCCGATAAAGAGCTCGGGGGGAGTGCCCAAACTAGGCTTGCTGTTTGGGCGGAGGGTGCGCTTCCTTCCTGTTTCACATTTTTTCGTCATTCTCATCGCCACCCTCTGATGGATTTAGCTGGGTGTCATTTCTCACCCAAAATTCATATTCCTTGGGTCATTTTCTACCCATTTTTGCTTTCTATCATAAGATTCTATGGGTTGTTGTTAACTGAATAGCTGGTGACACCTTATGGTTACTAGCTTGTTAATGGAATGTGTCATGTTGGCTTGTTAATTGCCTTATAGAAAACAACCAGCACCCATTGATGGGGCTGATATGTTCAATCAAGGAGAATAATAATGTTAAAGCCACTGACTTTGCTGACCGCTTCCATTCTTGCTGTAACCAGTTTTAATGCGGCCGCAAATTGCGACCCCGGCGAAATCGTCATTAAGTTTAGCCACGTCACGAATACAGATAAGCACCCTAAAGGTATTGCGGCTTCGCTGCTTGAAGAGCGTGTTAATAAGGAGATGAATGGTAAGGCTTGCCTACAAGTTTTCCCTAATTCAACCTTATACGATGACGATAAAGTATTGGAAGCCATGCTAAACGGCGATGTGCAGCTAGCGGCGCCTTCATTATCAAAATTTGAAAAATTCACCAAAAAATTCCGTATTTTTGACCTGCCATTCCTATTTGAGGATGTGGACGCAGTTGACCGTTTCCAAAACTCGGCTGACGGTGAAAAACTGAAAAATTCAATGACACGTCGTGGTGTGAAAGGGTTGGAGTTTTGGCATAACGGTATGAAACAGATGTCAGCCAATAAACCTCTACTCGTTCCGGCGGATGCAAAAGGATTAAAGTTCCGCGTGCAAGCATCTGATGTACTGGTGGCTCAGTTTGAGCAGCTTGGTGCAAACCCGCAAAAAATGTCTTTTGCAGAAGTGTATGGCGGTTTGCAAACCAAAGTTATTGATGGTCAAGAAAATACATGGTCCAACATTTACGGTAAGAAATTCTTTGAAGTGCAAGATGGCATTACCGAAACCGATCACGGCATTTTGGACTACCTAGTGGTGACATCGAGCAAGTGGTGGGACAGCCTGCCAGCCGACGTGCGTGACCAGTTCGCGACCATTTTAAAAGAAGTCACTGAAGCGCGTAATGCGGAATCAAATAAAGTCGAGCTCCAAAATAGACAATACGTGTTGGAAGCCGGAGGCGTGATCCGCACTCTCACACCTGAACAGCGCCAGCAATGGGTTACAACGCTGAAGCCTGTGTGGCAGAAATTTGAAAAAGACATCGGTTCAGATTTGATTGAGGCAGCGCTGGCTTCAAACAAATAATCAGCCTCCAACCCCACCTTGCATGGTGGGGTTGGACTCAACGCGTTTATTGCTCGTCTCATTGATAACTAACCTGAAGCCGTGCGGTGACCTTGAGTCAATTCCGATAATTACTATGAGAGCGATGTATCACATGGAACACTCTTTTTTCTCTAAAGTCGGCCGATTTACCGATGCGATTGAAGAAATGCTGATTGCATTCTTCTTGGGCTCGATGACCTTATTAACGTTCGTTAACGTTGTTTATCGCTATGTTTTTAACGGCAACATTTTATGGGCATTGGAATTAACCGTGTTCATGTTTGCATGGATGGTACTGGTTGGTGCGTCCTATGGGGTAAAGAAACACTTTCACATCGGAGTTGATGTGGTCATTAACATGGTGCCTGCAACTATGCGAAAAGTGTCTGCACTGGTCGCGGTGGCTTGTTGTTTAACCTTTTCTATTTTACTGCTCATCGGTTCGTGGAATTACTGGTATCCGTTTGCGACTGAGCGTGCTTGGTATGAAACCGACGATATTCCTATGCCGGAAATGCTGCAATTTCTCTCCGATTGGCTCAATGAAGGGGAGCGCTATGAAAAAATGCCGCGCTTTATTCCATACATGGCATTGCCTATCGGAATGGGATTACTCACTTTTCGCTTTTTACAAATCGCCTATCAAATTCTCAGCGGTAAGTTAGACAGAATGATTTCTGGCCATGAAGCCGAGGAAGATCTTGAAGCGCTGAAAGCGGAAATGGCACAAGTGAGCGAGACCATGTTAGAGCCGAACCGCGACGCGACCCCGCCTATTGATTCTCGCAAGGAGCGTTAATTCATGGATATTTTACTGCTGTTTGTTATGGTCATCGGCTTTATGCTAGTCGGTGTACCCATTGCTATCTCGCTCGGATTATCCAGCGTTCTGTTCCTACTTTGGCACTCCGATACTTCTTTAGCGTCAGTGGCTCAAACCTTGTTTAACGCTTTTGAAGGCCATTACACTTTGCTTGCGATTCCATTTTTTATTTTGGCTTCCAGCTTTATGTCAACCGGAGGTGTGGCAAAACGCATTATCCGTTTCGCTATCGCTATGGTGGGTTGGTTTCGGGGAGGGCTGGCGATTGCTTCGGTAGTGGCCTGTATGATGTTTGCAGCGCTGTCAGGTTCTTCACCGGCGACAGTGGTGGCGATCGGCAGTATTGTTATTGCTGGAATGGTCAAAAATGGCTACAGCAAAGAGTTTGCCGCTGGGGTTATTTGTAATGCTGGCACATTGGGCATCTTGATCCCACCTTCGATTGTGATGGTCGTGTACGCCGCTGCTACTGATGTATCAGTAGGGCGCATGTTTTTAGGCGGTGTGATCCCAGGTTTATTAGCGGGTTTGATGCTGATTGTTGCTATCTACATTTTTGCACGAATTAAAAACCTGCCGAAACAACCTTTTGTGGGTTGGAAAGAAGCGATCTTCGCCGCCAAAGATGCCAGCTGGGGTTTGTTGCTGGTGGTGATCATTCTCGGCGGGATTTACGGTGGTATCTTTACGCCAACCGAAGCGGCTGCGGTGGCAGCGGTATACGCTTTCTTGATTGCCAATTTTGTTTACAAAGATATGGGGCCGTTCGCCGACAAAGAAAATACCAAACCAGCCTTGGTCAAAATCGTGCAAGCCTTTTTCCATAAAGATACGCAAGCGACTTTGTTTGATGCAGGCAAACTGACCATCATGCTGCTGTTTATTATCGCCAATGCATTGATATTGAAACATGTTCTGACCGAAGAGCGCATTCCGCAAATTATTGCCGAATCGATGCTTTCCGCCGGTCTCGGGCCTATAACATTTTTGATTGTAGTCAACATATTACTGCTACTTGGTGGTCAGTTTATGGAGCCATCAGGGCTGCTGATCATTGTTGCTCCATTGGTCTTCCCCATCGCCATCGCACTCGGTATTGACCCCATTCACCTTGGGATCATGATGGTGGTGAACATGGAAATAGGGATGATCACACCGCCCGTCGGGTTAAACTTGTTTGTCACCGCAGGGGTTGCCAAAATGTCGATGATGAATGTGGTGAAAGCGGCGCTACCGTGGGTGGCGATTATGTTCCTATTTTTGATGATTGTGACCTACGTGCCTTGGATTTCCACTTGGTTACCAACCACCTTAATGGGGCCGGAAATCATCACTAAGTAACCAAAATGCTGACCTGAAATTTCTATGGCTGCGGCATGTTATTAGAGCTCTATATTTTATAGAGCTCTTTGTCTAATCCGTAACGCTGCATTTTGTCGTACAAAGTTTTACGCGGTACGTTGAGTCTTTCCATTGTTTCATTGATACGCCCACCACACTCAATCAATGCTTGTTCAATCACTGATTTTTCAAATTCGGCCACTTGTTCGACTAAATGGGTGGGTAATTTTTGTGATGGCTCGCTGTCGCCTAACTGAGCCAGTTTCCCCAATAGCACATAGCGCTCTGCGGCGTTGCGTAGTTCGCGCACGTTTCCCGGCCAGTCATGGCTGATTAAGCACTGCATTTCAGGTTGAGAGAGTGCGGTTGCCGCTTTACCGTAACGAGCCGCGGCCACTAACAAAAAGTGATGGAAAAGCGCAGGAATATCCTCTTTACGTTGGCGAAGTGGTGGAATATCTAATGTGACAATGTTTAAGCGATAGTAGAGATCTTGACGAAAGGTGCCTGCTTGAGCTGCTTGCTTTAAATCGATTTTTGTTGCGGCGATGACTCGAATATCAAGAGGAATCAAGGTGTTGGACCCGACACGTTCAATGACTCTTTCTTGCAATACGCGTAATAAACGAATTTGTGCCTGCATTGGCATTGATTCAATCTCGTCCAGAAATAAGGTGCCGCCTTGTGCATGTTCAAATTTGCCAATGCGTTTGGTTTCTGCGCCAGTAAAGGCGCCTTTTTCATGGCCGTAAAGTTCACTTTCTATCAAGTTCTCAGGCACTGCGCCGCAGTTCAGTGCGACGAAATTGAGCTCGCGGCGAGAACTCTGCTCATGTAACGAGCGAGCAACTAGCTCTTTTCCTGTGCCAGTTTCGCCAAACAGTAGAATATCAGCCTGAGTGTCGGCGACATGAGTGATGGTGTCCCTTAACGCTTGGATGTTGCCAGTATTACCGATAATGCGTGGTCCAAGAGTTTGGCTCGCTTTTAAACTGCGTTTTAGCTGCTGATTTTCTAACGTTAAGTGGCGTTTTTCTATCGCGCGGTGGATGGTTTCTATCAAGCGTTCAGTAGCAAAAGGTTTTTCGATAAAATCGTATGCGCCATCGTGCATCGCTTGTACGGCCATCGAAATATCGCCATGTCCTGTGATCAAAATAACAGGGACCTCAGCATCTTGATGATGAATCGAGTTGAGTAAGCTCTGGCCACTGAGGCCAGGTAAGCAAATATCGCTCACCACCACAAGAGGCAGCCCGTCGGCTTTGGCCGCCAGTAAGGCTTCTTCCGCACTGGAAAATAACCGCGCTGTGAGGTCGGCGAGCTCGAAACTTTGCGCAATGGCGATACGGATATCCGCCTCATCATCGATAAAAAATACATCACACATTGGTTGTCCTTAACTGCTTTTTATCTTTAAACCATACTTTGTCCGTAAATCACGCGCTTGGCGTAACGATCGGTAGAGAGACTGAAAATCGCGCCCCACACTGCGGTGAACTGGCCATCGTTAACTCACCGTCCATGCTTTGTATTATCTGTTGTGAAATCGACAAGCCTAAGCCTAAGCCATTTTTTTTCGTGGTGAAAAACGGTTCGAAAAGATGGGCTATTTTTTCTTGTGTAATTCCCGGGCCGTTATCATCAATATGGATCAACACTTGAGAGGCCTTGCACTCAGTGCTCAAACGAACGCATTTTTGATGTTGTTCCTCAAGGGCCTGCATCGCGTTGGTTAGCAAGTTAATCAAGACTTGTTCTAGTTGGATTGGATTGACACGCACCCAAAGATCCATCGCGGGTAATTCCATTTCAAACTGAATCAAATTCGATTTAAATTGCGGTTGCATCAACTCTTTTGTCGACAAAATAATCGGTAATAATTGCGCGTTCACTTTCTCATCGGTGTTACTTTTTCGCGCAAACGATTTGAGCTGTTCACTGATTTTAGCCATGCGTTCAGTGAGCGCTGAAATGCGAGTCAAGTTGTCATCGGTCCGTTCCGGCTTACCATTGGCTAAAAAACGCCGCCCATTGTCGGCAAAACTGCGGATAGCGGCCAGTGGATTATTCAGCTCGTGACTAATACTGGCGGACATTTGCCCAAGCACAGCCAGTTTCGCTGCTTGGATCAATTCATCTTGAGTTTGGCGTAACATGCTCTCTGTTTTACTTCGCTCCGCAATTTCCGCGTGCAGTGCAGAGGTTCGCTCCATCACCAGAAACTCTAATTTTTGTTTTGCTTCAGACTGTAACTGTTCGATTTGGCGCTGTTTGAGTTGGCGGTGATGAACCAGTAATAGCCCTAAGTAGACGATGGCAAACAGCATGCTGTTGATCAGAGTAAATCCAAAGCTATCCCAGAAAATGTTTATTTTGGGCGATAAAACCCGAATGTTTAGCCCGATACTGGGCAGCGGTTTGGTTGAAACGATGAAATCGCCTTTAATCCAAGTTTGATAAGGATTTTCCCATTCGGCAACGGATGCGCTGAAATCGCCGATCAATCCGAGTGAGCGAATGGAGGTATCAAGATATTGGCGGCTATTTTGAACCGCAATTCGATCGCTTTCGCTCAGCATGGCAACACTTTTAAACAGCCACTCCGGTTGGCTGGACATGAAAATAATGTTGTTGCTGTCGGTGGCGACAAAATAGCTTTGTTTGCTCTGCCAGTTTTCCTCAATCGCGGAAAGATCCATTTTCACTACCACTACGCCAATGACATCCGCGGCATAAACGATAGGGTAGGAGTAGTAATATCCTCGTTGCCCCGATGTTGATCCTAACGCAAAATATTGGCTCTCTTGCCCAGTTATGGCCGTTTTAAAGTAAGGCCGCCAAGCGAAGTTTCGGCCAATAAATGAATGAGTGAGGTGCCAGTTACTTGCTGCGATCGTGTTGCCATATTGGTCGATGAGGTAGGTGTCAGCGGCTTGAATCACTTCATTGACCTGTTCTAAATAGCGATTAGTGATTTCAATTTGGGCGCTATTGCTGGGGCTGTGTAAAGCGTCAATGAGTTCTTTATCTTTGGCTAGCAATCTTGGGATATGTGCATATTTATCAAGTTTTGTGGCGATGTGGCTAGAGAATCGCTCTAGCTGAGCTTGATGTTCAATCAATAAACTTTGATAGTTGTGCCGCCAAACAAAATGCGCCCCAGCCGCGGTAGACAAAAGGAATAACGTTACAAAAATAAGGTTTACTCGGTGAATATGTAGCATCCTTTCTCCATGTTCAGCGGCGCGACAATGGCAGTTCTTTTGCGAGAGATATCCATTTTTGCAAGTGATAATGCTCCCAGCATTGACTCATAATTCTACTGGTTTTCCTTTGGGTGATGTTTAAAAAGAGCGCAATTGTGGGGTGCAAAACAGGAGCAAGATCTCTTTTTACGCTTTTGGGGTAAAAAAAGCCTCGATTCCCTTGAAAAAGCCTTTATTGTCCCCATTTCAAAACTGTGCTTTTTCACGTTGGTGGAATTTTTAGCACTTAGAAAGCAATTTAGGGTACGGAATCATCTCTCTGCGGTGATTGGCTCGACAGCACTGATTCTGGTCGGTAGAATGTCGCGTCTAAATTTTCTGTCCTGAGACTAATCAGAGATACCTTTTGTGATGCATTAGAGTCTCTAAAGATATCGCTTATTAGTCCAATATTGGGTCTTTTGGCCAATGTTGATGCTGGTTTTAATATAAGTGTTCGGATAGAGCACAACACAAGGATGCAGCCAAGCACAAGGCATCGCCTAAGTTGCGGCTCATATTGCTCAGAAATACTGGGCCAGTTTTGAGGTTTATAAATAATGCAAGTTACTGTTGAAACGCTAGAAGGCCTAGAGCGCCGTCTGAATATTACTGTTCCTGCTGCTAACATCGAAGATGCAGTTACAAAAGAGCTACGCAATATCGCTAAGAATCGTCGTTTCGATGGTTTCCGCAAAGGCAAAGTGCCTTTGAAAATGGTTGCGCAAATGTACGGTAAAGCGGTACGTCAAGACGTCATGGGCGAAGTGATGCAACGCCACTTCATTGAAGCTATCGTAAAAGAGAAAATCAACCCAGCAGGCGCACCAACATTCGCACCAGTTTCTATCGAAGAAGGCCAAGACCTTGTTTTCAATGCAACTTTTGAAGTATATCCAGAAGTTGAGTTAAAAGGTCTAGAAAACATCACTGTTGAAAAACCAGCGGTTGAAGTGAAGGAAGAAGACGTTGCTGAGATGCTAGAAACGTTACGCAAGCAACAAGCAACGTGGAAAGAAGTAGACGCAGCTGCGGAAGCGGGTTCGCGCGCGACGATCGATTTCGTTGGTTCTATTGATGGCGTTGAGTTTGAAGGCGGTAAAGCTGAAAACTTCCCTCTAGAAATGGGTGCAGGTCGCATGATCCCTGGTTTTGAAGACGGTATCGTTGGCAAAACCAAAGGTATGGAATTTGAAATCGACGTTAACTTCCCTGAAGATTACCACGCGGAAAATCTAAAAGGTAAAGCGGCGAAATTCGCAATTAAAATCAACAAAGTTGAAGTGCGTGAATTACCAGAGTTAAACGACGAGTTCGTTGCCAAATTCGGTGTCGCTGAAGGTGGCGTTGAAGCGCTGAAAGCTGAAGTTCGCAAGAATATGGAACGTGAACTTAAGCAAGCAGTAAAAAACCGCATTAAAGAGCAAGCGATTGAAGGTCTAGTAAAAGAGAACGATATCAATGTTCCTTCTGCCCTGATCGATCAAGAGATCGACGTACTGCGTCAACAAGCTGCGCAACGCTTTGGCGGTAACCCAGAAGCGGCCGCTCAACTACCACGTGAATTGTTCGAAGAACAAGCAAAACGTCGCGTAGTGGTTGGCCTACTTCTTGGTGAAGTGATCAAGTCTGAAGAGCTAAAAGCTGACGAAGATAAAGTGAAAGCATTGATCGAAGAGATGGCAACAGCGTACGAAGATCCAGCTGAAGTAATGGCATACTATTCTCAAAATCAGCAAATGATGAACAACATGCGTAACCTTGCTCTAGAAGAGCAAGCAATCGACGCGATCATTGCTAAAGCACAGGTTTCTGAAAAGGCTGTTAGCTTCAATGAGCTAATGAACCAGCAACCTGCTTAATAAGCAATATGTAGCGTAGGTGGTTGACTACAGGTTAACTATTCTGCTAACAATGGTCCGTGTGATACCCATCATTCGGGCCATTTATTTTAGGGACATAACAATATGAGCTACCAAGAAAAAAACGCAATGTCGCCAATTTTTGACGCGCTAGTACCCATGGTGGTTGAGCAGACTTCCCGCGGTGAGCGCTCATACGATATTTATTCTCGCCTACTCAAAGAACGAGTGATTTTCTTAACGGGTCAAGTTGAAGATCACATGGCTAACCTTGTTGTAGCGCAGCTGTTGTTTTTAGAATCGGAAAACCCTGATAAAGATATTTTCCTCTACATCAACTCGCCAGGAGGTAGTGTGACTGCTGGTATGTCAATTTATGACACCATGCAGTTCATCAAGCCGAATGTTAGCACTGTTTGTATGGGCCAAGCTTGTTCAATGGGAGCATTCCTATTGGCTGGTGGCGCTCCGGGGAAACGTTATGTGTTGCCTAACTCACGCGTGATGATTCATCAGCCTTTAGGTGGTTTCCAAGGCCAAGCTTCGGATATCCAGATCCATGCTCAAGAGATCCTTACTATCAAGCAAAAACTCAACAAATTGCTTGCTGAGCATACAGGCCAACCGCTTGAAGTTATCGAGCGTGATACCGACCGTGATAACTTTATGTCTGCTGACCAAGCTGTGGAATACGGTTTAGTCGATGCAGTCTTGCGTCACCGCGGCGAATAACAGTTCTCAGAATTGTTTAACGCATTTTGGCGTAATTTGAGTTACACTCAGACGATTAAAAGTAAAGGCTAAGAGGTTAGCGAATGACAGACAAAAGCAAAGAGAGCGGTAGTAGTAAACTGTTGTATTGCTCTTTCTGTGGCAAAAGCCAGCACGAAGTTCGCAAGCTGATCGCCGGTCCTTCTGTTTACATCTGTGATGAATGCGTTGATTTATGTAACGACATCATTCGTGAAGAGATTAAGGATGTTCTGCCAAAAAAGGAATCTGAGGCGTTACCTACGCCGCATAAGATCCGTGAACATCTTGATGACTATGTGATTGGCCAGGAACATGCAAAAAAAGTGCTCGCAGTGGCCGTATATAATCACTACAAGCGTTTACGAAACGGTGATAAAACGAGCGATGGGGTTGAGTTAGGTAAGAGTAATATTCTTCTTATTGGCCCAACAGGTAGTGGTAAAACACTGCTTGCAGAAACATTAGCTCGTTTCCTAGACGTACCTTTCACAATGGCAGACGCCACCACATTAACTGAAGCAGGTTATGTCGGCGAAGATGTTGAAAACATCATCCAAAAGCTGCTGCAAAAATGTGATTATGACGTTGCAAAAGCGGAACGTGGTATCGTCTACATCGATGAAATTGATAAGATTTCTCGTAAAGCAGAAAATCCTTCAATTACCCGAGATGTCTCAGGTGAAGGGGTTCAGCAAGCGCTGTTGAAATTGGTGGAAGGCACTATCGCTTCGGTTCCGCCGCAAGGTGGCCGTAAGCATCCACAACAAGAGTTTTTACAGGTAGACACATCCAAAATCCTCTTTATCTGTGGTGGTGCATTTGCGGGCCTAGATAAAGTGATTGAACAACGTGTTGCGACAGGTTCAGGTATTGGCTTTGGTGCGGAAGTTCGCTCTAAAGATGAAACCAAAACTATCGGTGAGTTGTTCAATCAAGTAGAGCCTGAAGATTTGGTAAAATATGGGTTGATCCCTGAATTTATCGGTCGTCTTCCCGTAACGGCTACCTTGACAGAGCTGGATGAAGAAGCACTGATTCAAATCCTGTGTGAGCCGAAAAACGCGCTGACGAAACAGTACGCAGCCTTGTTTGAGTTAGAGAACGTTGACCTAGAGTTTCGTGAAGACGCATTGCGCGCCATTGCAAAAAAAGCAATGAACCGCAAAACGGGCGCACGTGGTTTACGCTCAATATTGGAAGGTGTACTACTCGAAACCATGTATGAACTGCCATCGGTAAACGATGTCAGCAAAGTGGTTATCGATGAATCAGTTATTAATGGTGAATCACAACCGCTACTAATTTACAGCGGAAATGAGAGCCAAGCGGCTGGCGCAGAGTAAATCTCAATCAGAAATATTTAAAGGAGGTAGCAAATACCTCCTTTTTTTTATTCTGTTATTGAATCCAGTGAGTTAGCCCCCATATACTCGGTAATCAGTTGAAGCGGAAGAGAGAATAATATGAACTTGGAACGTTCCGAGCGTATCGAGATCCCCGTACTACCTCTACGTGACGTGGTGGTTTATCCTCACATGGTCATTCCTTTGTTTGTTGGCAGAGAAAAATCCATCCAATGCCTTGAAGCGGCGATGGATAACAACAAGCAAGTGTTACTTGTGGCACAAAAGCAAGCGGAAACCGACGAACCGAAAATTGAAGATCTTTTTGAAGTCGGGACAGTTGCAACGATTTTACAACTTCTGAAATTACCTGACGGTACCGTGAAAGTGTTGGTTGAAGGCCAACAGCGAGCGAAAATTGATCGCTTCATCGAGCGTGAATTTTTCTCCGCAGAAGCGCAGTATCTTGTCACTCCTGAGTTGGATGATAAAGAGCAGGAAGTCGTCGTTCGCAGCGCAATCAACCAATTTGATGGTTTTATCAAACTCAATAAGAAAATCCCGCCTGAAGTATTAACGTCGTTAAATGGGATTGATGAAGCAGCGCGTTTGGCTGATACCATCGCCGCTCACATGCCATTGAAATTGATTGAAAAACAAAAAGTTCTCGAAATTGTTGATGTCAGTGAACGTTTGGAATTTTTAATGGGACAAATGGAAGCGGAGATCGACCTATTACAGGTTGAAAAACGAATTCGTGGTCGTGTTAAAAAGCAGATGGAAAAATCTCAGCGTGAGTATTACCTCAACGAGCAGATGAAAGCGATTCAGAAAGAATTAGGTGAGATGGATGACGCACCTGATGAATTTGAAATGCTGAAGAAGAAGATTGACGATTCCAAAATGCCGCAGGAAGCGCGCCAAAAAACGGAACAAGAGCTGCAGAAATTGAAGATGATGTCTCCAATGTCTGCAGAAGCAACCGTTGTGCGTAGCTATATTGATTGGATGGTCAATGTTCCTTGGGCAAAACGTTCAAAAGTTAAGAAAGATTTGGCAAAAGCTGAAGAGATTTTAAATGCCGATCACTACGGTTTAGATCGTGTCAAAGAGCGTATTTTAGAATATCTCGCGGTACAAAGTCGTATCAACAAGCTGAAAGGGCCAATTTTGTGTCTTGTTGGTCCCCCGGGCGTTGGTAAAACGTCTCTTGGCCGCTCGATAGCGGCGGCAACAGGTCGACAATATACCCGTATGGCGTTAGGTGGAGTGCGTGATGAAGCAGAAATTCGTGGTCACCGCCGTACTTACATCGGTTCTCTACCGGGTAAGTTGATTCAAAAAATGGCGAAAGTTGGCGTGAAAAACCCACTGTTCCTGCTTGATGAAATCGACAAAATGTCTTCAGATATGCGTGGTGACCCATCTTCCGCATTGTTGGAGGTGCTTGACCCTGAACAAAATAGCACCTTTAACGATCACTATTTAGAAGTGGACTATGACTTGTCTGATGTCATGTTTGTTGCGACATCAAACTCAATGAACATCCCAGGTCCGCTGCTTGACCGTATGGAAGTTATCCGCCTTTCCGGATATACAGAAGACGAAAAGCTGAATATTGCTAAACGCCATCTAGTGACTAAGCAAGTTGAGCGGAATGGTTTGAAGCCTCATGAAATTGTTATCGAAGATTCAGCCATCATTGGTATTATCCGTTATTACACACGTGAGGCGGGCGTACGAAGCTTAGAGCGAGAGATTTCAAAAATTTGCCGTAAAGCGGTGAAGAAAATCTTGTTGAATAAAGACATAAAAACCGTGGTAGCCAACCAAGAGAATTTAAAAGAGTTTCTAGGTGTGCAACGTTGTGATTTTGGCAAAGCCGACGATAGTAACCAAATTGGCCAAGTTACGGGTTTAGCATGGACAGAAGTAGGCGGTGATTTGCTGACTATTGAAACCGAATCAATGCCTGGCAAAGGCAAGTTGACGCAAACTGGTTCTCTGGGCGAGGTGATGCAAGAATCCATTCAAGCTGCGATGACGGTGGTTCGCGCACGCGCCGAGAAATTAGGGATTAACGCTGATTTCTATGAAAAGCGTGACATTCACGTTCACGTGCCAGAAGGCGCAACACCAAAAGATGGCCCAAGCGCGGGTATTGCTATGTGTACGGCGCTTGTCTCTAGCTTGACGGGTAATCCTGTGAAAGCGGAAGTCGCGATGACGGGTGAGATAACGTTGCGTGGTGAAGTATTACCTATCGGCGGTTTGAAAGAAAAACTGCTCGCAGCACATCGTGGTGGTATCACCACCGTATTGATCCCAAAAGAGAATGAGCGTGATTTGGAAGAGATCCCTGCAAATGTGATTGCTGATCTAAAAGTCATTCCCGTTCAATGGATTGATGAAGTTTTGAAGATCGCACTTGAACGAGACCCTTCTGGGGTTGAATTTGAAGCTAAAAAATAGTGATGTGCAGCAAAAATAAGTAAAAGATCACGCTGATAGGCTTAAAAAGGCTTGTCAGCGTTTTTTTTGGGCGCTAACGTAAGCCCCTATAGCTTGCAGCCCAGATGTAATAAGGCTTCAAGCTAGTTTGGGAACTTAATGGAACGAAAAGTCACCGTTAAAAAATAATAATGGGTGACGCAAAGGGGAATCACAGTGAATAAAACACAATTAGTAGAAAAAATCGCAGAAAACGCTGACATCTCTAAAGCATCGGCAGGCCGTGCTCTTGATGCATTCATCGAAGCCGTTAGTGGCACTCTTCAATCTGGCGATCAAGTAGCGCTTGTTGGCTTTGGTACATTTAGCGTTCGCACTCGTGCAGCGCGCACGGGTCGTAACCCTAAAACGGGTGAAGAGATCCAAATCGCAGAAGCAAAAGTACCTGCTTTCAAAGCAGGCAAAGCGCTTAAAGACGCTTGTAACTAATCAAAATCGTTATTTTTTGCGGCTTAAGCGCAAAATTAATTCGAACCTTTTGAAATTATGCGCATCCTACTGATGCGCATTTCTTTTTCTGATATTATCGCGCTATTCAATTTTTAGGCTGAAGTGTGAAGCTTCTTATCCGGAGAGCAGTTAGATTATGATGGATCGATTACGCGAAGGCGTGAACAGCATCGCGGTGAAAATTATTCTAGGAATGATTATCTTATCATTCGTATTCGCAGGTGTCGGTAGCTACTTGGTCAGCGGTGGCAGTAATGCTGCGGCTAAAGTTGGCAATAGTGAGATTGGCCGTGGTGAATTTGAACAAGCGTACCAGAACGAGCGCAATCGCATGCAATCCCAATTAGGGGATTATTTTGCTAACTTGCTCGCTGATCCTCAGTATGTCGAGTCATTTCGTAAGTCAGTGCTTGATCGTATGGTTAACGATTTATTGTTGGAGCAGCATGCACAATCACTAGGTTTACGAGTGAGCGATGATCAGGTTCGTAAAATGATTTTAGACATGCCTCAATTCCAGACTGGCGGTAAGTTTGACCAAGAAATCTATCAAGCGGCTCTTCGCCGTGCAGGTTTCTCTGCTGAAAGCTTTGCAGAATATCTACGTCGTGATCTTATCCGTAACCAGTTACTTAGTGCTATCCAAGGTAGTGAATTTACGTTGCAGGGTGAAGTTAATCAGCAAAGTGAACTGATCTCTCAAACCCGTGATATCCGTGCGCTCACATTGTCACTCAGCGACTTTGCTAAAAATGTTGAGTTGAGTGATGAAGAAATTACTCAATATTATCAACAAAATGCAGAGCGCTATACCCGTCCAGAGCAGGTTAAAGTGGCTTATATTGAGCTTTCTGCCCAACAATTGAAAGACCAAATGGTAGTGTCTGATGAACAGGCCGAGCAGTACTACCAAGAGCATTTAGACAAATACTCCACTCAAGCACAGCGTAAAGTAAGCCATATTTTGGTTCAAGGTGATGATAAAGCTAAAGCGCAGGCGATTCTCGATGAACTGAATGCTGGCGCTGATTTCGCGACCTTAGCGAAAGAAAAATCAGAAGACGTAGGAAGCGCAGAAGAGGGGGGGTCACTAGGTTGGATTGAACATGATGTGATGGACCCAGCTTTTGAACAAGCAGCCTTTGCTATCGAACAGATAGGGGATATCACAGGGTTGGTCAAATCTGAATTTGGCTATCACATTATCCGTCTTGATGATGTTAAAGCCCCTATCGCACAGCCCTACGCACAGGTTGCCTCTGAAATCAAAGCTGAAATGGTAGACCAAAAGGCCGCAGATCAGTTTTATGAGTTGCAGACTAAGCTAGAAAAAGTGGCATTTGAATCACCTGACTCTCTGGATGAAGCAGCAAACGCTATCTCAGCTAAGATTCAGAAAACCGATTTTATTTCTCAGCAAGATGCGCCTGAAATTCTTAAAAATCCAGCTGTTCTTCAAGCTATTCTAAGCCCAGAGGTAAAAGAAGATAGGCTCAATTCTGAGGTATTAGAAGTTGCCCCAGAACATGTTATCGTTGTTCGTGTTGATGATGCTCGGGAACAAATAGTTCTTCCTTTGGCTGAAGTGAAAGAGCAAGTGGTTACTCAGCTTTCTAAAGTCAAAGGCGAACAACAAGCGATTGAGTTAGCCACAAAATTGATTGATACGCTAAAGCAAGGTGACCAATCCTTATTGGAACAGCGTGGGTTAAAATTTGCTGAGTTGGAAATGATTGATCGTAGCTCTCCATTGGCGAGTACGGTGTTTTCTCTCCCTAAACCCGCTACAGATAGTGTGGTTTACGGTCAAGCGAAAGCAATGAACGGTGATATTGTTCTTGTTGAACTACATAAGGTTGAGGCTAAAGTCACACCTCAGTACAACGATCAAATTACGGCTCAGTTAGAGCGCATCGGTAGCCAACGTGATTTGGCTGCGATACTTACAACTTTGCGTAAAAATACAGACATTGAATATTATGTTGTGAGCCAATAAAGGCTAGTAATGTAATTGATATGAAACTCAAAATGGGCTGCTTATGCAGCCCATTTCAATTTCTACCTTTTTGATTCCCTCTCATTTCCAAGCTCAATTAATATTGGTACCCATTAATAAACAAGGAAATGTTCATATGAAATTGAAAACAAAACTCGGGTTGTTACTTCTAAGTATCGTATTGCCTCTTTCACCGACATTAGCAGAAGAAAAGGTGGTAGAAACGCACCAAGGCATTGAAATTACGGTTAATATAAATCAGGCTTCCGCTGAGGAAATTGCTACTTTGTTGAAAGGTATTGGACTTAAAAAAGCACAAGCGATTGTTGAATATCGTCAACAAAATGGCGATTTTAAAACCAAAGAAGATCTGAGCTTGGTGAAAGGCATTGGTGCCGCTACTGTCAGGCAAAACGCTGAGCGTATCATTTTATAAAAGTCTCTATCAAAAGCGTCGCCCCCTAAAAGCGACGCTTGTATCACTGTGAAATTTCAGTCATATCACCATTCCTTCCTAGCGCCTGTAACGGATAAGCACTATAATTTGTCGCCGACAAAAGCGAGCAAGCAAGCCGCATAAAAACTAAGTGGAGTAAATCATGTCCTCTCACACTCCGGTAATTACCGTAGATGGACCAAGTGGTGCAGGTAAAGGCACTCTTTGTATGTTGTTGGCTAAGAAATTAGGCTTTCATTTGCTCGATTCTGGAGCTATTTACCGCGTTCTTGCATTGGCGGCGATTCACCACGGTGTGGATACGGAGTCGGAAGAAGCGCTTGTTCCTCTGGCGACACATTTAGATGTCCAATTTATCGCAGAAGGCGACTTGGTTAGAGTGATTCTTGAAGGTGAGGACGTATCGAAAGAATTGCGCAAAGAAGAGACAGGAATGGCGGCATCAAAAGTAGCGGCATTGCCTAGAGTTCGTGAGGCATTATTACGTCGCCAACGAGCCTTTGCGAAAGGGCAGGGACTGGTTGCTGATGGACGTGATATGGGCACAGTTGTGTTTCCTCAAGCAGAAGTGAAAATATTCCTCGATGCCAGTGCGCAAGAGCGAGCCCAACGTCGCTTTAAGCAGTTGCAACTCAAAGGGCTAGATGTTAAATTTGACGCCCTTTTAAGCGAGATCCAAGAGCGTGACGACCGAGATCGTAACCGCCCAGTGGCCCCATTACGCCCTGCAGAGGATGCGCTATTGCTTGACTCAACCTCAATGTCTATCGACGAAGTTGTAGAAGAAGCATTACAATATGTAGAATCTAAGCTGGCAGAGTAGTTCTGCTAGGTAAGAGCGTCGGTCGCAAGGATGATGACTGGCGAATTTAATAACCCCATGCGGTAGGATACCCATGGAAGTTTAATTATTGAAGATTAAATAAATGACTGAATCTTTTGCTCAACTCTTTGAAGAGTTTTTAAACGAAACACAATTTCAACAAGGTACAATCGTTAAAGGTACTGTAGTCGCTATCGAGAATGGTTTCGTTCTTGTTGACGCTGGTCTTAAGTCTGAGTCTGCTATCCCTGCTGAACAGTTCAAGAACGCTGCTGGCGAACTTGAAGTTGAAGTTGGTTCTGAAGTAGACGTTGCTCTAGACGCTGTTGAAGATGGTTTCGGTGAAACTCAACTTTCTCGTGAGAAAGCTAAGCGTCATGAAGCTTGGATCGTTCTTGAGAAAGCTTACGAAGAAGCTGAAACTGTTATTGGTATTATCAATGGTAAAGTTAAAGGTGGCTTCACTGTTGAACTAAACGGTATCCGTGCTTTCCTTCCAGGCTCTCTTGTTGACGTGCGTCCTATCCGTGACACTACTCACCTAGAAAACAAAGAGCTAGAGTTCAAAGTTATCAAACTAGACCAGAAACGTAACAACGTTGTTGTTTCTCGTCGTGCTGTTATCGAATCAGAAAGCAGCGTTGA
>Ga0075011_10000051_pt1 | contig 54584 bp, 42 predicted proteins | sample TARM_MetaG_T_14_FD_72354 | JGI IMG/M metagenome (GOLD analysis project Ga0075011, IMG submission 72354) | Freshwater microbial communities from Pennsylvania, USA, analyzing microbe dynamics in response to fracking - TARM_MetaG_T_14 | ecosystem: Environmental > Aquatic > Freshwater > River...
AATGCGTGTTTTGATAATGAATTTTTACGCTCACTGTTAACTCCATCTCGACTTTGTGTAGTCGATTGATTACTTTTTTGTGAAATTGTGTAAAATAACCGTGCTCGGCATAAGGTCGCCTATTGTACCATGAGTCGCCACTGAGAGTGAGTAGCAACTGCAAAGTGGTACTGGAAGCTTGATAATTATAAATGGAATGTCATGAAGAAATTAGCGCTAATCTTGAGTCTTTTAGCCAGCTGCTCAGTGTGGGCCCAAGGCAGCATTGAAGCTGGTAAAGCAAAATCCCAAACGTGTGTTGCCTGTCACAGTACTGATGGCAATAGTCTACTTACAATCTATCCTAAAATTGCTGGTCAGCATGAGAAATACATAGAGAAGCAATTGCATGATCTCAAGCTGGGAATGACAAGCGGTGGCAAACAAGGTCGTTACGATCCCGTAATGAGTGCCATGGCGATGCCTCTTAGCGACGAAGATATAGCTGATCTTGCAGCGTATTTTGCATCACAAACTATTTCAGCGAACTCAACGCCTGAAGACGTTGCAGTGAAAGGAAAAGCACTTTATAGCGCAGGTGATGCAGAGCGTGGTTTAACCGCTTGTATTGCGTGTCATGGTCCGCGTGGTAATGGTACTGAGCTTTCAGGTTTCCCTAAAATTTCTGGTCAGCATGCTGACTACATCAAAGCTCAACTGCAAAAATTCCGCGATGACGCTCGTAATAATGATATGAATGCCATGATGCGTGATGTCGCGAAAAAGCTCAGCGACACTGATATCGAAATACTTTCTAAATACGTTGGCGGCCTTCACTAAACCCTACACCGTTCGAGCACTGTTGTTTGAAAACGCCTTAGCACTGAGCTAGGGCGTTTTCTTTTGTGCCGAAGAAAACGTAATTTTTTGCTCAATGATCGGCTTACCTATCGCTTTTTTTATCTTTTTTTGCCTAGCTGGTGAAAAAATACGCGCTGACTCTCCACTCTAATGCCACTTTCTGGTATGTTGCGCATCCCTGTTTGAGGATGTTACATGCACATTTGCCCATTATGTTTTAGTGAACAAATAGTTCCTTATTTTGCCGATAAAGTTCGCCCTTATCTGCAGTGCCAACACTGTGCACTTGTGTTTGTTAGCCCTGAACATCGTCTTGACGAAAAAGCGGAAAAAGCATTTTATGATTTGCATGAAAATAACCCGCAGGATAGGGGTTATCGCCAGTTTTTGTCACGCGTTTGTGCGCCGATGTTGGAGAGGCTTTCTCCGGCATCTAACGGGTTAGATTTTGGTTGTGGGCCGGGGCCAACCTTATCCATTATGTTGGAAGAGGCTGGGCACACAATGTCGTTATACGATATCTTTTTTCATCCAGATGAAAAGGTGTTGCAGGCGACCTATGATTTTATGACTGCCACTGAAGTGATTGAGCATTTACATAAGCCGCACCAAGTTTGGCAGCAATGGTTAAATTTAGTTAAGCCAGGAGGCTGGATTGGGTTAATGACCAAACTAGTCAAAGACGTGGAGGCGTTTGCTGGGTGGCACTACAAAAATGATCTCACACATGTGATCTTTTTTAGTCGTGAAACCTTCCAGTACTTGGCCAAGCGGGATGAGCTTGAACTTGAATTTATTGGTAATGATGTAATTTTACTGAGGAAACCCCAGTAATGAGCCGTAGTAAAAAATCGAGAAAGCCGGGTTCAGCCGGTGAAGGCGACGTGATTGTCACGCGTAATCGCAGTGAGGCAGATGTTGAAGGCCGTTTGCGTAAGCGAGTTAAAAAACAGAAAGGTCTGAAAGCGGGTAGCCGCCATTCCGATGGTTCAGATCAGCAGCAGCGAGAAGCCGCTAAAGCGCGCGATCCACGTTTAGGCAGCAAGAAAAAAATTCCTCTGGTGGTTGAGCCAGCGAAGAAAATGACCAAGCAAGAGCGTCGTTTGTCGGCTGAGCAAGAGCTCGAAATGCTGGAAAATGATGCGCAATTGAACGTGTTGCTCGATCGTATTGATAATGGCGAAAACCTAGGTGCCGGCTTGCAAAAATACGTTGATGAGAAACTCGATCGTATTGAAGCACTGATGAAGCAACTTGGTCTGTATGCTGAAGAGCAAGAAGATGTTTTCGAGCCAATCGTGACTGGCGGTAGTGCCAAAAAATCACGTTCAGATGATGATTTATTATCAGATTTTGAAGGCTTCGACCTAAATGATTTAAAAGGATAGAAAGTGCCATGAATGTAACCTTGTTAGCCATTGCTGGTGGAATCATTATTCTCAGCTTAGCGTCTTACGCTGGTTACCTTCTGCTGCAACTGAAAAAGCAAAAGGATTTGCAGCTTCAACATCAAACGTTGGCCATTGAAAAACGCAATGCAAATATTTTTGATAGCGTAAATACGCTTTGCATGGCTGGGATTCAAGGCCAATGTGATCTCTCCGAGATCAGCATCCGTGTCTACTGCATTATGGATTATGTTCAAGGCGAACAGAGAATCGACTTTGATAGTTCGTATCCCGCTATTTCCGAACTGTATTATATAGTGAAGGATATGCCGCGTGGCGAAGAGCGCAGCCAACTCGCTAAACAAGAGCGAATGAAGCATAACTTAGTGCGCCAAAAGGCGGAGGCCCGTTTAATGGATGCGATTGTTGAAGAGTTAAAAGTTCTGCAAAAACGCATTGCCCCTTTGAATAGTCAAATTCCGATTCAAATGATGTAATGGCTCGACTGCCTCTTTCGAGTGAGTGATCGCGTTAGCAGTTTAGAACATTTATACACAAATTTCGTTTTGTCACCCGACGTCCATCATTGTCATGTGGCAAAATAGCCCGTCAAAGTTTCGAACGGAAAGCACAGCATGTCTTCGCAAGTCGTACCCAGCCAACAGATCGTATGGGATCAAGCTGTTTTAGATAAGTATAACTATTCAGGCCCGCGTTATACCTCTTATCCTACAGCACTTGAATTCCATGAAGCATTTACTATTGCCGATTATGATATGGCGTGTGCCCAATACCCTGACAGGCCACTTTCGCTTTATATTCATATCCCGTTTTGTCACAAACTTTGTTACTACTGTGGTTGTAATAAGGTGATTACCCGTCATTCGCATAAAGCCGACGACTATTTGGATGTGCTCGAACATGAGATTCGCCAACGAGCCTCTTTGCTGCATGGCCGTAGAGTCACACAACTGCATTTCGGTGGCGGCACACCAACCTTTTTAACTCAATTGCAAATTAGCCGTTTAATGGCCATTTTGCGCGGTGAGTTCCGCTTTGAAAATGACGCAGAAATCAGTATTGAAGTTGATCCGCGTGAAATCGAGTTAGAGATGCTTGATCACCTGCGCAGCGAAGGATTTAACCGCCTGAGCATCGGCGTACAAGATTTCAACAAAGAAGTGCAAAAGCTGGTGAACCGCGAGCAAGATGAAACCTTTATTTTTGCTATGGCGGAACGAGCTAAACAGCTGGGTTTTCGCTCAACCAACCTTGATCTCATATACGGCTTGCCTAAGCAGACTAAAGGCTCTTTTGCTAAAACATTAGCGCAAGTGTTGGAGATGAAGCCGGGTCGATTGTCGGTATTTAACTACGCGCACATGCCGCAGCTGTTTGCTGCGCAGCGTAAGATTAAAGATGAAGATCTACCTACGGCGGAAGAAAAACTGGCCATATTACAAGACACGATCGCGACCTTGACGGGTGCTGGTTATCAGTTCATTGGCATGGACCATTTTGCACTGCCCAATGATGAGTTGGCCGTCGCGCAGCGTGAAGGCATTTTACATCGCAACTTTCAAGGTTATACCACGCAAGGTAACTGCGACTTAGTTGGCTTTGGTGTCTCAGCCATTTCAATGATTGGGGATGCGTATGCGCAGAACCAAAAAGAGCTGAAAAAATACTATGAGCAAGTTAATGAGTTACGTCATGCACTCTGGAAAGGGGTGGCACTGGATAGTGATGACTTACTTCGTCGCGAAGTGATCAAGCAGCTTATCTGCAATTTCAAACTGGATAAAAGCCAAATTGAAGCACAGTTTAACGTGACGTTTAATCACTACTTCAAGCAAGATCTTGAGTTGCTACAAACTTTTATTGATGATGAGTTAGTGGAAGTCGATGAAAAAGAGATCCGCGTTACTTTGCGCGGGCGGTTGTTGATCCGCAACATCTGCATGTGCTTTGATAAATACTTGCGTGTGCGTGCTCGTCAGCAACAATTTTCGCGGGTAATTTAACGCCCTTACCATGAATCAAAAAGCCACTGCTCGTCAGTGGCTTTTTCTTTGAAAAGAGGGATGAGTTATGGCGTAAGGTATTTATTCGCTGCAACATCCCACAATGCTTTGATTAATGGGTTATCAAGCTGCGAGCGTTTGCAGCACACACCGAGCTGAAATGGTTTCACGGGCGCTAATTTAAGGCGCTGGATCTTATCTCTCACCGGGCTATTGTTGATCACTACATCCGGCGCAATGCCGATACCGCAACCGAGCGCGACCATGCTGACAATCGCTTCATGCCCTGAGCTCTGCGCGTAAATATTGGGTTTGATCTTCATTTTTTTAAACCAGGCATTGGCTCTATCTCTTGCCGTTCCCGCTTCAGGAACAATAAAAGGGACAACTGACCAATCGGGAGTGTCATTTTGCAGTTGTTCGATAAAGCTACTGATCCCGAGCGGCGCGATCACCGATAAGGGTATTTCACCAATCGTTTCAAATTCAACGCGAGCTGGTAGCTGTTCGGGCATGGCTGAAATGGCAATATCCGCTTCATCATTCAAAATCTTATCAATCGCTTGAGCAGGATCGCCAGTCAAGAGTTTGAACTCAATATACGGATGGCGAACTCGAAAATCGGACAGTAACTGAGGCAGGTGGCTGTAGCTGGCGGTGACTGAGCAAAACAAGCGAATTTCCCCTTGTAATACGCTGTTTTGGTTTTTTATTTGTACGTTATATTGCTGCCACTCTGTAATGATTTTGAGTGCAACAGGAACCAGTTTGCTGCCTGCTGGCGTTAGCTCAACGCTACGATTATCACGCACAAATAAGCTTTGGCTAGTTTCTTCTTCCAGCTTCTGGATCTGCCGGCTGAGCGCGGATGGGCTGATGTGCATCGCGGCGGCGGTCTTACTGAAGTTTTTACTCTCACACAGATGGATAAACATCTGCAGGTTTTTAATGTTCATAAGTTAACCACATCACGTTGCATAAATTGCAATAACTAATTGTGAATATATCACTTTAAGCAACTTGATGTCTGCTTTAGTATCAGTTTATTCGGTTCTAGAAACCGACCTGATGGAAAGAATCTTTAAAGGAGAGCGCTAACATGGCTAACTATTTCAATACCCTAAATCTACGCCAACAACTTGACCAACTTGGTCGTTGCCGCTTTATGGATCGCTCTGAGTTTGAAAGCGAAGCCGAGTACCTTAAAGGTAAGAAAGTGGTGATTGTCGGTTGTGGTGCGCAAGGTTTAAACCAAGGTCTAAATTTACGAGACTCTGGCCTTGATGTCTCTTATGCATTGCGTCAAGCGGCGATCGACGAACAGCGTCAGTCCTATAAAAATGCTAAAGAGAATGGTTTTGAAGTGGGTAGCTATGAAACGCTCATTCCTCAAGCAGACTTGGTAATTAACCTAACGCCAGATAAACAGCACAGCAATGTTGTCGAAACCATCATGCCGCTGATGAAAAAAGGTGCAGCATTGGGGTATTCTCACGGCTTCAACGTGGTTGAAGAAGGGATGCAGATCCGTAAAGACATCACGGTTGTGATGGTGGCGCCTAAGTGCCCGGGAACCGAAGTGCGTGAAGAGTATAAGCGTGGTTTCGGCGTGCCGACTTTGCTTGCCGTTCACCCAGAAAATGACCCTCAAGGTGAAGGTTGGGATATCGCAAAAGCTTGGGCGGCGGGAACGGGCGGTCATCGTGCTGGCTGTTTGGAATCCTCTTTCGTTGCCGAAGTAAAATCGGACCTTATGGGCGAGCAAACCATCTTGTGCGGCATGCTACAAGCGGGTTCGATTGTGTGCTATGAGAAGATGGTAGCAGAAGGTATTGACCCAGGTTACGCAGGTAAACTACTGCAATACGGTTGGGAAACGGTAACTGAAGCGCTGAAATTTGGTGGCATCACTCACATGATGGATCGCCTATCAAACCCAGCAAAAATCAAAGCGTTTGAGTTATCTGAAGAGCTTAAAGACTTGATGCGCCCACTGTACAACAAACATATGGATGACATTATTTCTGGTCATTTCTCTAGCACTATGATGGCTGACTGGGCCAACGATGATGCTGATTTGCTGGGCTGGCGTGCTGAAACCGGTGAAACTGCGTTTGAAAACTACCCACAGTCTGATGTACAGATCACTGAGCAAGAGTACTTCGACAAAGGTATTTTGATGATTGCCATGGTTCGCGCTGGGGTTGAGCTGGCATTTGAAGCTATGACGGCTTCCGGTATTGTTGAAGAGTCAGCTTACTATGAATCCCTGCATGAGCTGCCACTGATAGCTAACACAGTAGCACGTAAGCGTTTGTATGAAATGAACGTGGTTATTTCTGATACGGCAGAGTATGGTAATTACCTGTTTGCCAATGTCGCAACACCGTTACTGCGCGAAAAGTTCATGCCAAAAGTATCTACTGATGTGATTGGTAAAGGCCTTGGTGAAAGCTCGAATTTCGTTGATAACGCGACCTTGATTGAAGTGAACGAAATTCTTCGCAACCATCCGGTTGAGTACATCGGTGAAGAGTTGCGCGGTTACATGACAGATATGAAACGCATTGCTGTCGGTGGCTAAAGGCTAATTAACCTTCCGGTGGTTAAGAAGGGGCCGAGAGTTCGCCCCTTTTCAATGACGAGAATGATGACGTAAAGCTCCAGACTGACTGGAGAGAATAAATACAAAAGCAAACACAATATAAAACAAAAGGCTTGGTCGCCGTTGACCAAGCCTTTTTTATTGGGAAATTTATATCTCAACCGGGCAATATTATTTGGCGGTGATTTTCGCTTCTAGCTCGGCCAATTTTTGCTCCATTTCAGTGAGCTTTTGGCGAGTACGCATCAATACTTGAGTCTGTACATCAAATTCTTCACGGCTTACCACGTCCAATTTATTTAATTGGCCTTGGATCACTTGGCGGATTTTTTGATCAACGTCGGCACCCAAATCTTTTACGGGTTGAGGCATTGAATCGTGAATTTGTTTGGCAATTTGCTCAAGTTTTTTAGGGTCAAACATAGCGGCTTACACTCCTGTCAGTTTGTCTCCATTCTAAGCAATTGAGCTGAGAATGTCGTTATTCAAGGTAAGAAAAAGGCCACTGATGTGGCCTTTTTTGAAGCAGTCTTAATTATATTGTGTTATTTATTTTCAGCGAGTCGGCGTTGTGCTGCTTTGGCCTCGTCAACTCTGGCTAGCTTTTCGAGGTCTTTATCCTCAACAAACACAGGCAGTGGCTTATGTTTTTCGGCTAGATAGCTGTAAATCACAGGCAGTACGAATAGCGTAAATAGTGTACCAATCGCAAGACCTGCCACAATCACAATACCAATACTAAAGCGCTGAGCTGCACCTGCACCCGTTGCGTACATCAACGGGATCAAACCTGCAATCATCGCTGCTGTCGTCATTAGAATTGGGCGAAGACGCACTTTGGCTGCCTCCATCACCGCTTCGATGCGAGACTTGTTATGGTGTAGCTGCTCTTCTTTCGCCACTTCACAAATAAGAATACCGTGCTTGGTGATAAGACCAACCAGTGTAATCAACCCTACTTGCGAGTAGATGTTCATGGTTGCTGCGCCCCAAGCCAGTGCAATTAATGCTCCGCAAATGGCGAGAGGAACAGATACCATGATAACCAATGGATCTTTTAACGACTCAAATTGAATCGCCAGTACCAAGAAGATGATGGCGAGTGCCAAACCAAAGGTCGCGTAGAGTGCGCTTCCCTCAGTCACGTATTGACGCGCTTCACCCATATAATCGTGGTTGTAGCCAGCGGGCAGTTTAGTCGCGGCAACATCCTCAAACCACGTAATCGCATCACCCATTGCAACTCCTGGGCCCGGTACACTTCCGACGGTTGCCGAGTTTAGCTGGTTAAAGTGTGGCAGTGAGCGCGGCTCTGCAATCACATCAATGGTAATTAGGCTCCCTAATGGGATCATTTTTCCGTCAACGGCACGCACAAAGTAGTGATTCATCGATTCAGGGTTGAGGCGATATTTACGTTCAACCTGCGGGATCACTTCATAAGAGCGGCCATTGAGATCGATGCGGTTGACATAGCCATCCGCCATCATGGTCCCTAATGTCGTGCCAATATCCTTCATCGTGATGCCATAAACCCCAGCTTTATCTTTGTCGATATTGATTTTCATCGTCGCAGAATCGTAATTGAGGTCTAAATCGGAGTACACAAACATCGGGCTTGCTTTTACTTCTGTTAGCACTTCAGTGGCAATAGCAAACAAACTTTCAAAGCTATTGGGTGTAGTGATGACAAATTGAATTGGCAATCCAGAGCCTGCACCGGGAAGTTCAGGCATTTGGAAGGCCGTCACGGCCATGCCTGGAATATCTTGCACTAAGGTGCCGACTCGAGTGGCAACCTCAGCTTGGCTTGCCTGGCGTTCACTCCAAGGTACCATTGAGGCAATACCAAACGCTTGGTTGGAGCTTGGAACTCCGGTAAAGACTTGAGCAAACTGAACTTCTGGCTGTTCAGACAGAATCGTATTCACGTCATTCATGGTGTTTTGTAAATAGTCCAAGTTCGCATTCGAAGAACCCGTACCAATTAACATGACCACGCCTTTATCTTCAGAAGGGGCAAGCTCACTTGGAATGAATTTGAACAGCATAGGCAGGCTGGCAAACACGATCACCGCAAAGGCAATCACGACAGGACGGCGCTGCATTACTTTCTCGAGTAATTTCGCGTAGCGGTTACTCATTGAATCAAGTAATCCATGCACTTTTTGTTCAAACTTGTTGGGCTCTTCGTGCGCTTTAAGCATTTTAGAACACATCATGGGTGAAAGTGTCAGTGCAACAATACCTGAAACAAATACAGCACCAGCCAGTGTGAGTGCAAACTCTTTAAAGAGTGAGCCTGTTATGCCACCCATCATCGCTATCGGCGCATAAACGGCGCCCAGTGTCAGCGTCATCGCAATTACCGGAACGGCGATTTCACGAGTACCAATAATCGCGGCACGAAATGGTGATTCGCCCAGCTTAATGTGGCGGTCAACGTTTTCTAGTACAACGATTGCATCATCCACCACAAGGCCGATAGCCAATACCATCGCTAGCAGTGTCATCAAGTTCCATGAGAAGCCCATTCCCTGCATTACCATAGCAACACCAACTAAGGATAGTGGAATGGTAACAATCGGGATGATAACGGCACGTAAAGAGCCTAGGAATAGAGTAATGACGACAAGTACGATCAAGGCGGCTTCAGCGATGGTTTTTATGACCTCATGGATCGATTCATTGATCGCCACCGTGGAGTCATACATCACGTTCATTTCGATGTTACTTGGTAGATTACGCTTTAACTGCGGTAACAGATCCAGCACATCTTGAGCAATGTTGATTGGGTTTGCGCTAGGTGCTGCGTTGATGGCTGCTACAACCGCTTCTCGGCCGTTTGCACTTGCGCGGTAAACATCATGGCTTTTTTCTAGCGTGACGTTTGCAATATCACCTAGGCGAATAACATTGCCGTCGCCCGTTTTAACCACCAGGTTTTTCAGCTCATCGACATTTGACACTTGCGTATCGGCACTACCGTTATACAGTACGAATTCGCCAGTGGCTTGTCCTGTTGCTGATTGATAGTTGTTGGCATTCAGCACGTTCATCACATCGCCCGCAGTGAGCTGTAGTCCTGCCATTTTTGCTGGATCAAGCCAAATGCGAAGGGCGTATTTCATGCCACCATACAAGTCAATCTTAGAGACGCCGTTGACGGTGAATATTTGAGGGTTAAATACACGCTCAAGATAGTCAGTAATTTGGCTTGAACTAAGCTCATCACTAGTGAAACCAATATACAGCACCGCGGTGGTTGAGCCGGTAGACATAGTTACTGTCGGATCTTCGGCCTCTTTAGGAAGCTGTGAGCGTACCGAGTTCGTTTTTGCTAACACATCTGAAAGTGCAGCGTTGGGATCGGTATTGAGCTTCATCGTTACGGTAATCGTTGATTTACCCAATACCGAAGAAGAAGTCATATAATCAATGTTGTCGGCTTGTGCGACTGCTTGTTCCAAGGGTTGAGTGATAAAACCTTGGATTAAGTCGGCACTTGCACCGTAATAGCCTGTACTCACTGTAACAACGGTATTCGTCATTTCAGGGTATTCACGAACTTGCATTTTGAAAATAGCTTGAAAACCAAGCAGAGCTATCAAAAAGCTGATCGATACCGCGAGCACTGGACGTTTTATAAAAACATCAGTAAAACGCATGATTCCTCCAATTACAGCATCGGTGTTTCAGCAGGTGGTGTAGTCGCATTACTTTCGACTACCCGAACTTTCGAATGGTTACTTAAGCGCACTTGACCTGAAGTGACCACGATGTCTCCATCTTGTACACCCTCTAAAATATGCGCCACAGCACCTTTGCGTTCACCTACTTTTACAACGCGCTGCTCTACTCGTTTAACGCCATCTTCTTCTTTCAACACGTAAACATTATCACCATACAGGGTGAAGGTAATGGCGGTTTGAGGAAGCGTGACTTGGTTTTCTAATTTCGGCAGGATGATGTTGGCACGAGCAAACATACCGCTGCGTAGTTTACCGTCACTATTTGGAATATCGGCTTGCACTTGGATTAAACCACTTTGAACGCTAACGGCAGGCTCAATCGCAGTAATGGATCCGGTAAACGCTGCATTAGGATAAGCATCGATAAAAATATCCACTTGCTGGCCTAATGAAATACGTGAAATATCCGTTTGTGGAACGGTAAAGCGCAGACGCATTACACTGGTATCTTCCAAGCGAACAATATCGGTGCCTGGCTGTAGGTATTGGCCTAAATACACATTACGGATACCCACCACACCAGCAAAGGGAGCTTTGATTTCACGGCGATCAATCGAGGCTTTTAAACTTTCAATATCTGCAGACAAAGAGTAGTAGTTTGCTTCGGCTTCATCATAAGCTTCTTTTGAAATCGACCCTTTAGCGAATAGACCTTTATAGCGTTCGTATTTCGCTTTTGCAGCAGGTAGGCGAGCTTGTGAGCTTTTTAAATTCGCTTTCTCAACCGCAGAATCAAGTAAAACTAAAGGTTGGTCTTCCTCAACTTGTGTCCCTGATTCAAATGAAATCTTATCGATCACGCCGCTGGTTTCAGATGTTAGTGTCACGCCTTGATTGGGTTCAATAAAACCAATCGCTTCAATCACTGGGATCCAATCAACAGGAGTTACATCAGTCACTGTCACTGGAAATTCAGGTTCAGGACGGTTGGCCATGAATTCGGCAATTTTTTGTTGTTTAAACAGATTAAAACCTATCACGCTACCAAACAGTAGGAAGGCGATAAGTAACATAAAGAATGTCCACTTTTTCATTCTAGTCAGAACTCCAAGTTAGTGTTGAGTAATTGCATCCCAACTGGCGTCAATCACAGCATTGAGTGCGCTGTCATCCAGTTGATAACATTCCATCGCTTTTTTACGGGCAAGGGCGACCGTTGTTTCGAAGCTTAAAGCAGACAAAATCTGGTTATCCAACGGCTTGAATAATCCCTGCTCTTTACCTTGATCAAATAGTAAATCCACTTTGGCAAACATTTTTCGCTCAAGTTCCTTAACATTGCAACTGATTGTTGTTGGCAATGATTCATATTGAACTCGGTTGCTGAGTGTTGCACTGCTTGATTGTGCTAATTCCCAGATATTAAGCCACATCATTTTAAAGCGTTCTTTCAAAGGCATCTCATCATCAATATTGGCTTGCACCGCATCAGCAATATGCTGACAAACGTGTAAGCGAACTGTCACGAGAAGATGATCTTTGTCATCAAAGTAACGGTAAATTGTTCCCGTTGCGACACCGGCTTCTTTGGCTAATTTGTGCATCGATAAGCCTTGAAATCCAGATTCAGCGATCAGCTTTTCAGCAGCCACCAATATCTGCTGGTACTTATCCACGTGAATACAGTTAGACATGCTGACATCCCACAGTGAATGAACGTTCATTCATTATAGACCAAACTATAGCCCCTTATGCAATACACTAGTGTAGTAAAATGACAAAAATCTTATGGTGAATGACGTAGTAATCAGTAAAGCGCGGCATTATCATAGACGGCCCAAATAAAAGTGATACGAGTACCTCATGAAGCTGAATCCAAGACAAGACGAAGCCGTCAAATATGTATCGGGCCCATGTCTAGTATTGGCGGGGGCTGGCTCGGGTAAAACGCGCGTAATTACCAACAAGATCGCTTACTTGGTTCAACAGTGTGATTATAAAGCGCGCAACATTGCTGCCGTTACATTTACTAACAAAGCCGCTCGAGAAATGAAGGCGCGGGTAGCACAAACGCTTGGAAAATCTGAGTCAAAAGGGCTGCTCGTTTCCACATTTCATACTTTAGGCCTCAATATTATCCGTCGGGAATATAAATTTTTGGGCTTGAAAGCAGGGTTCTCTCTGTTTGACGACCAAGATCAGCTTGCGCTGCTCAAAGAGTTGACAGAGAAACAGCTCGAGGGCGATAAAGATCTGCTGCGCCAATTACTCAGCACCATCTCCAACTGGAAGAACGACATGTTGACGCCAGAGCAAGCGAAAGGTTTTGCTCAAGGTGAACAACAACAGCTGTTCGCTTACTGCTTCGATCTTTATCAAAAGCAAATGAAAGCGTATAACGCGCTCGATTTTGATGATCTTATTTTAATGCCGGTGCTGTTATTGCAAAACAACGCCGAAGTTCGTCAGCGTTGGCAAAACCGCATTCGCTACTTGCTGGTGGATGAATATCAAGATACCAATACCAGTCAATACGAGTTAGTGAAATTGTTGGTTGGAGAACGTGGCCGTTTAACCGTGGTGGGTGATGATGATCAATCCATCTATTCTTGGCGAGGGGCGAAACCGCAAAACCTCGTGTTGCTGGGGCAAGATTACCCAAATCTTAAACTGATTAAGCTTGAGCAGAACTACCGTTCAACCAGCCGTATTTTGAGAGCGGCCAATATTCTGATTGCTAACAACCCACACGTGTATGACAAAACGCTTTTTTCTGAGATCCCTGAGGGTGAAAAACTCAAAGTTCTGCTAGCGAAAAATGAAGATCATGAAGCGGAGCGGGTCACTGGTGAACTGATTGCGCATAAATTTCTCAATCGTACCGAATATCGTGATTACGCGATATTGTACCGCGGTAATCATCAGTCACGCTTAATTGAAAAATCGCTGCTGCAAAACCGCGTGCCTTATAAGTTATCCGGTGGAACGTCATTTTTTGCCAGAGCCGAAATTAAAGACATCATGGCTTACCTCAAAGTGTTGGTGAATCCTGACGATGACAATGCTTTTTTACGCATTGTGAACACGCCAAAACGAGAAATTGGCCCAGTCACGTTAGAGAAATTGGGTAGTTACGCCAATATGCGTGGCAAAAGCTTGTTTTCGGCCAGTTTTGAACTTGGCTTAGAGCATCATTTGTCTGGAAGAGGGCTCGACAACTTGCGTCAGTTTACGCAATGGTTAGTAGCTATCTCAGATCAAGCTGAACGAGGCAATACCGTTGAAGCGGTGCGATCGTTAGTCCGAGATATTCATTATGAAGATTGGCTGTATGAAACCTCTTCCAGCCCCAAAGCGGCCGAAATGCGTATGAAAAACGTCTCTGATCTCTATTCTTGGATTGTGGCCGACCTTGAAGGTGACAACTATGACCAACAAGAAAAATCACTCAAAGAAGTTGTACAGCGCTTAACCCTACGCGACATGATGGAGCGAAGTGAAGAAGAGGATGAGAGTGATGCCGTTCAGTTGATGACATTGCATGCATCGAAAGGCCTTGAATTTCCTTACGTTTATTTGATTGGCACTGAAGAGGGTATTCTTCCTCATCAAACCAGTATCGATGAGGACAACGTCGAAGAAGAACGTCGTTTGATGTATGTCGGGATAACTCGCGCGCAGCGAGAACTGACTTTCACTATGTGTAAAGAACGTCGTCAATACGGGGAACTGCTTAAACCCACACAAAGTCGCTTTTTGGATGAATTACCCTTTGACGATGTTGAGTGGGAACAGAGCAAAAAACCAGTAAGTCAAGAAGAGCGCATGGCGAAAGGACAAAGCCATATTGCTAACTTGCGCGCTGCCATGTTTAAGAAATAGTGCTTAAAAAATAATAAAAACAAAGGGTTGGAATTGAATCCAAACCTTTGTTTTATAGGAATCAATGTATTAAAGACCTGCAATCATATGCTCAATGGCGGCAACGATTTCGTCGTCAGAGCAATCCATACAGGTTCCTTTAGCGGGCATGGCATTAAAGCCTTGCAGAGCATGATTTTTCAATACATCTTTACCTTGGGCGATACGTGGAGCCCACTCTTCGGCATTGCCAATTTTAGGTGCGCCACTGATGCCTGTAGAGTGGCAAGCGATACAAAATGTACCATAAACTTGCGCGCCATCACGAGGGCCTGTCGGCTCTGCCGCAACGGGTTCACTACCCGCTAAGTAAACATCACCTACAGGTTTAATGCGATCAGCAATGGCATCGTATTCAGCTTGGCTGGTTGCCAATGCAACACTAGAAAAGGTTAAAGCAGCGAATAACACGCTTATGATTCGTCGAGACATATCCATTAAACTCACTTTATATTCCAAAGGTAAGTTCATGCTTACCTATTTATACTTAGATTTAGAGTGTGGCTGATTTAAAAGCCATTCAAGCTGTTAAATCAATGTAAATATTGGGTGATTATATCCCGATAAGTTGTTGCAATAAACAACAAGTTGCGATCTTCAAGGGGTGAGTCACATCCTTATTATAGAGGTAATAATGGTTATCTGATGAAAAAGGCGTCAAACGATAAAAAAAGTTGAAAAAGTACTAGACGCCCTAGTGTGAACTCCGTATTATTCCACTCCGCCGATAGGGCATGCGCCCGTAGCTCAGCTGGATAGAGCGTTGGCCTCCGGAGCCAAAGGTCGAAGGTTCGAATCCTTTCGGGCGCGCCATCCGGATGCTTATGTAAATAAGTAGCAAATTGGCAAAACAGTGGTGGCTATAGCTCAGTTGGTAGAGCCCCGGATTGTGATTCCGGTTGTCGCGAGTTCAAGTCTCGTTAGCCACCCCATTATTTGGTAACTTCGGTTTCCTTTCTTGGTGAAAGTCGAGAAAAAAGATTTACATCGATGAATAGACTAGTTTGATAGTGCATCATGATGTTAGGAATAGCGGAGCAGAGAGTTCTCTCTCGTTTATTCCAAAAAATGAATTTGTATCGGTGAATAGCGCAGCTTGGTAGCGCATCTGGTTTGGGACCAGAGGGTCGGGGGTTCGAATCCCTCTTCACCGACCACTTTTCTTTTCTTCTCATCGGTTAAAAATGAAAAGAAAAATAACGGCAAGCAAGCGGTTATTGCAAAGTTTGATGGTGGCTATAGCTCAGTTGGTAGAGCCCCGGATTGTGATTCCGGTTGTCGCGAGTTCAAGTCTCGTTAGCCACCCCATTATTCGGTAACTTCGGTTTCCGTTCTTGGTGAAAATCAAGAAGAAAGAGATATATCGGTGAATAGCGCAGCTTGGTAGCGCATCTGGTTTGGGACCAGAGGGTCGGGGGTTCGAATCCCTCTTCACCGACCACCTTAATAAGCCTCAGTCGAAAGACTGGGGCTTTTTAATATCTGGTGTTTGGAGCCTTAATCAAGGTAATGAGAGCCAAAGTGGGGTTTGTCTGATCTTCAAAACCGGGCTCTTCACCGACCACCTTAAAAAGCCTCGGTCGAAAGGTTGGGGCTTTTTAATATCTGATGTTTGGAGCCTTAATCAAGGTAATGAGAGCCAAAGTGGGGTTCGTCTGATTTTCAAAACCGGGCTCTTCACCGAGCACCTTAAAAAGCCTCAGTCGAAAGACTGGGGCTTTTTAACATCTGGTGTTTGGAGCCTTAATCAAGGTAATGAGAGCCAAAGTGGGGTTCGCCTGATTTTCAAAACCGGGCTCTTCACCGGCCATCTTAATAAGCCTCAGTCGAAAGACCATTCTCTCTATTCAATGTTCGATTTCTTATTGACTCCTATCTCATTAAGTCAGTGAATTATCATGTTTAAAGGCTAAACCCTAAATTTTCTGTTCAGATGAATTCACTGCTTTTCTGCCTTTTAATTAGTTTTTAGTCTGGCATTTTGTTGGTTATTCTGGTTTTTGTTTCTAATGTGTTACGTGATATGCCGCAATATAATTTGAAATTTTATTCTGCATTCTTTTTTAGAATGCATGGTAAATTGGCGTTTTCTTAGGCTTAACGTCTATGTTTTGGGGTGTATTGCTGCGTGCTAGAATATTGGTCATACCAATGATTAATGCATATGTGGTGCATAAAAATACGATGTTACTGCTTTGGTTTGATTTGATATCGACTTTTTATCCTATCGATGTTGCTTTTCTGTGAAATATTTGCCAAATTGATGGCCTTGTTAATTACCAGAATATTGTACTGGTATGAATGGATTCATTTTTACTGGCTTTGAACGCTTTGTTGTTCAAAGGTAGTTACAGACAGGGCACAACACTGCCCAAGTCGTAGAGGTCTGGGATGTCACTTTTAGAAGTAAAAAACCTGCGTATTGAATACCCATCGCGTCATGGTGTTCACGTTGCTGTGAAATCGCTTTCGTTTAATATCGAGCGGGGTGAAATTGTTGGGGTTGTGGGAGAATCAGGCGCCGGAAAATCGACCGTAGGTAATGCGGTTATCGATTTATTGAGCCCACCTGGTCTCATTGCCAGTGGCGATGTGTTCTTAGATGGTGAGAAGATTTCAGGCTTATCGCCTGAGCAGATGCGCCAAGTTCGCGGCTCTAAAATTGGTTTTATTTTTCAAGACCCAATGACGTCGCTTAATCCACTATTTACTGTTGAACATCAACTAACAGAAACCATCCACGCCAATATGAAAGTGACTGAGGAAGAAGCGTATCAGCGTGCACTTTCTTTGATGAAGCAAGTGGGTATTCCTCAGCCTGAAAACCGTTTGAAGCAGTATCCACACCAATTCTCTGGTGGCATGCGTCAACGTGTTGTGATTGCCATTGCGCTGGCGGGTGAACCTGATCTTATTATTGCCGATGAACCGACCACTGCATTAGACGTTTCTATTCAAGATCAAATCTTGAGCCTCATCCGCGAGCTATGCATTAAAAACAATGTTGGTTGTATGCTGGTCACCCATGATATGGGTGTGGTCTCGAATGTGACGGATCGCGTCGCGGTGATGTATCGCGGTGACTTGGTTGAATTTGGACCGACAGCTAAAGTGTTGGGCGCTCCGGATCACTCCTATACGCGCAGTTTGATTTCCGCCGTTCCTCGTTCAGATAAAAAACTCGATCGCTTTCCGCTGGTGAGCTATATCGAAGAGGCAAGTGAGTTAAAACCACTGGATGTTAAAAACCATTGGTTAGGTCAGAGCCAAGATAATCGCCAATACACAGGCCCACTGCTGACAGTAGAAAACGTGAATTTACGCTTTACGACCAAAGACTCATTGTTTGAAAGTCGCCGTGAATATGTCCAAGCTTCAAATGACGTCAGTTTTGAGGTGTTTGAAGGGGAAACTTTTGGTTTGGTTGGGGAATCAGGTTCCGGTAAATCAACCATCGCACGCGTGATTGCGGGTCTGTACGTTCCAAACTCAGGCAAAGTCTGTTTTGAAGGAATTGATCTTACTGCGCTGAAATCGGAAAACGAGCGCCGTCCGATGCGCCGCCAGATGCAGATGGTGTTTCAAAACCCTTATACCTCAATGAATCCGAGAATGAAGATTTTCGATATCATTGCCGAGCCGATTCATTTTCATAAATTAACCCGTAGCGAAGCGGAAACACGGCAAATTGTGCATGATCTTTTAGAGCACGTAGGCCTAGGTAAGATGGCGGGAGTGAAATATCCGCACGAGTTTTCCGGCGGTCAACGTCAACGTATTTCGATTGCTCGCGCACTCGCCACGCGTCCTCGCTTATTGATTTGTGATGAACCTACGTCCGCGCTCGACGTGTCTGTGCAAGCGCAGATCTTAAACCTATTGAAAGATCTGCAAGATGAGCTCAATTTGACCATGCTGTTCATCAGCCATGATTTACCTGTGATCCGCCAAATGTGCGATCGTGTCGGGGTCATGCAAATGGGGACCTTACTGGAGGTCGCCCCTACAGAGCAGTTGTTTAAGTCACCTCAACACCAATACAGCCAGCATTTGATTTCTTTAATGCCTGAGTTTACGGGCTTAAGAGAAGATGCAGTAACGGCGTAAGCCAAAAAAGTTACAGATAGAGATATCATGACCAAGCGTGCTTGGAATGAATAAACAGAAGCAATTACAACAACTAGGGATTTGGATTCCCGCATAAGGAGTTATGCAATGAAAACCATGAAAAGCAAACTAACAGTAGCTTTGATGGCGGCAGGCTTAAGCTTTGCAGCTAGCGCGGCCAATATTACCGTCGCTTATGATGCTGACCCAGTGTCACTTGACCCGCATGAGCAGCTATCTGGTGGTACGCTACAAATGTCTCACATGGTGTTTGATCCTCTCGTTCGTTACACCCAGACATTTGATTTTGAACCTCGCCTTGCTGAAAAATGGGAACGTGTCAACGATACAACGTTCCGTTTTATGCTGCGCAAAGGGGTAAAATTCCATTCTGGTAACGAAATGACGGCAGACGATGTGGTCTGGACGTTCGATCGTTTACAAGATTCTCCTGATTTCAAAGCTATTTTTGAACCGTATGAAAAGATGGTCAAAGTGGATGATTACACCGTCGAGATCGTATCCAAAGGCGCTTATCCGCTGGTTCTGCAAACCGCAACCTACATCTTCCCTATGGACAGCAAGTTCTATTCGGGCAAAGCGGCTGATGGTAAAGAGAAATCTGAAATTGTGAAGCACGGCAACTCGTTTGCTTCGACCAACGTTTCTGGTACTGGCCCATTTAGAGTGACTTTCCGCGAACAAGGCGTAAAAGTGGAATTTGAACGCTTTAAAGACTATTGGGATAGTGCATCAAAAGGCAACGTAGACAAACTGACCTTAGTGCCGATTAAAGAAGATGCCACTCGTGTTGCGGCGCTCCTTTCGGGTGATGTGGATATGATTGCACCTGTTGCGCCAAACGATCATAAACGTGTGGAAGAAGCCAAAGGTATTGATCTTGTGACCTTACCGGGTACGCGCATCATCACCTTCCAAATGAACCAAAACAGCAATGAAGCACTGAAAGATGTTCGTGTGCGTCAAGCCATTGTTCACGCCATCAACAACCAAGGTATCGTTGACAAAATCATGAAAGGTTTTGCGACAGCAGCTGGCCAACAAGGCCCAGCGGGTTATTCTGGTTATGACGCGAACCTTGTGCCTCGTTTTGATTTGAAAAAAGCGAAAGAGCTGATGAAAGAGGCTGGTTATGAGAAAGGGCTGACGCTCACCATGATCGCGCCAAACAACCGTTATGTGAACGATGCGAAAGTTGCACAAGCTGCAGCGGCGATGTTATCGAAAATTGGTATTAAGGTTGATCTTAAAACCATGCCAAAAGCGCAATATTGGCCTGAGTTTGATAAGTGCGCCGCGGATCTGTTAATGATTGGCTGGCACTCAGATACTGAAGACTCAGCAAACTTCACCGAGTTCTTAACCATGACACGTAACGAAGAGAGTGGTAAAGGCCAGTACAACTGTGGTCACTACTCAAATCCAGAAGTGGATAAGTTGGTTGAAGCGGCAAACGTAGAAACCGATCCTGCGAAACGTGCACAGATGCTGCAAAAAGTCGAAGTGACTTTGTACAACGACGCAGCATTTGTTCCACTGCATTGGCAAAACCTAGCGTGGGGTGCGAAATCTACTTTAGATATCAAACCGATTGTTAACGCGATGGAATTCCCTTATTTCGGCGACCTAGTCGTTAGCGAGTAATTACTTAAGTTGGCCGCTCATGTAATGTGGGCGGCGCTTAAGTCACTCAAGGCATCCGCTTGGATGCCTTATTAAGATCTCTGCACTTTGCTTTATTTCAGTCGGGTCGAGTGTCGTTTTTTAGGCTGAATTTTTTCGTTCCTATTAAAGTTAATTCAATTTTAAAAAGAACCATCATGGATAGTTTAAGGGGCAAGGAATGTTTTCGTTTCTGGTCAAGCGCCTGTTTCAGGCACTGATAGTGATGTTTGTGATCAGTCTGGTGGCGTTTGCCATTCAGGATAACTTAGGCGACCCATTGCGTGAGCTTGTTGGGCAGTCTGTTTCAGAAAGCGAGCGCCAAGCGCTGCGCGATGAACTTGGACTGAATGATCCTTTCATTGCCAAATATACTCGTTTTATTACGGCCGCGGTGCAGGGTGATTTAGGCACGTCCTACTTTTTCAAACGTCCTGCGGTAGACGTTATTCTCGATAAATTAATCGCAACGTTAGAGCTTGTGCTCGGTGCGACCGTAATCATCATTGTCTGTTCCATTCCATTAGGGGTTTACACAGCCATTCATCCCAAAAGCTTCTTTACCAAAGTGGTGATGGCGGGCAGCAGTATTGGTATTTCTATCCCAGTGTTCTTAACTGCGATTATGTTGATGTATGTTTTCTCGATCACGTTAGGTTGGTTACCGTCGTATGGACGAGGGGAAACCGCCAATTGGTTGGGTTGGGAATCTGGCTTTTTCACGGCTGATGGCTTAGCACACTTGGTGCTGCCTTGTGTTTCACTGGCGTCGATCATGCTGCCGCTGTTTATTCGTTTAGTGCGTTCTGAAATGTTGGAAGTGCTGAGCTCGGAATACATCAAATTTGCTAAAGCTAAGGGCTTGGCATTGAACAAAATTTACTACCAACATGCCCTTAAAAATACCATGTTACCGGTGCTAACCGTCGGCGGTGTACAAATTGGGACTATGGTGGCCTACACCATCTTAACCGAGACTGTTTTTCAGTGGCCGGGTACGGGCTTTCTTTTCCTTGAAGCGATCAACCGAGTTGATACTCCGCTGATCACCGCTTACGTCATATTCGTTGGCCTGATTTTCGTTGTCACCAACACCATTGTCGATCTGTTATACGGTCTGATTAACCCGACTGTGAACCTTACTGGAAAAGGAGCTTAATCATGAGCCAATTTGCTGCTGCTCCATCTCGTTGGGAGCGTTTTAAACAGTCTGATTTTTTGTACTATTTCTTGCGTGATAAAGTGGCGATGACCAGCTTCGTCATCTTTTTGGTATTCTTAACTTTGTCTGTCGCTGCGCCACTCATTGCCCCCAGTAACCCGTACGACCTATCATCGATTGATCTGATGGATGCAGAATTACCTCCCTCTTGGATGGACGGAGCCGATGAGCGCTTTGTTCTCGGCACGGATGAGCAAGGGCGCGATATTTTGTCGACCATACTGTATGGTTCGCGTCTATCACTGACGATTGGCTTTTTGGCGGTCGGTTTACAGTTGCTACTTGGTATCGTGATTGGCCTTTCTGCTGGCTACTTTGGTGGACGTATTGATAGCTTTTTGATGCGTTTTGCTGATGTACAGCTATCGTTTTCAACCATGATGGTGGCGATCATTGTTTCGGCAATTTTCAAAGCCAGTTTTGGGAGTGAATTTTATAGTCAGTATGCGGTTGTGATGTTGGTGGTGATTATCGGCGTGGCTGAGTGGCCACAATACGCGCGGACAATTCGTGCGTCAGTGCTCGCCGAGAAGAAAAAAGAGTATGTGGAAGCGGCTCGTGTGATGGGTTTTAAATCACCACGCATCATGTTTCGCCATATTTTACCTAACTGTTTATCGCCTATTTTGGTTATCTCAACTGTACAAATTGCCAATGCGATCATGTCTGAAGCGGCACTCTCTTTCCTAGGCTTAGGTTTGCCAGTCGATCAGCCATCATTGGGTGCTTTGATTAGCATGGGCTTTAACTACATCTTCTCTGGCGCTTGGTGGATTACGGCTTTCCCTGGTTTTGTACTCGTCACATTAGTGTTGGTGATCAATCTGTTGGGTGACTGGCTACGCGATGTTTTTAACCCAAAAATTTACAAAGGGTGATGTGGCAATTGATTTTTGCTAAAGAAAATCCCTAAACTAAAAGCCGCCGTCAAATGCGGCTCTTTTTTTGCTAGTATTTTTGTTATACCCAATCCAAATCCATTGAACTAGGGAACATTGAATCGGTAATGTTGTCACTACTATTAAGCAAGTATATGGACTCAATATGATGACCCTGATGCGGAAAACGACCCTGTGTGTGACATCAAGCCTAACGGTGTTGGCGTCGCTGGCTTTATTTCAACCCGCTTGGGCGGACGATTTTCTTTGTGATGCGACTCAAGCTTCTGTCGATCAGCTGCCCATTCTTGATAAAGCATGCCCAATAGGGCAAGGTTTATGGGGAAAGAAAAAGCCCAAAGGGCAATCATCCACTTTTTGGATTCAGTGTGGTGTGTTAAATAAGCCATTATCTTTGCTGAAAGCCAAAGCGTTTTATACCCATATTTCTACCGATGTATGGCTAAAACCAGAAGCGAAAACGTATCGTTGCTTAATCGGTCCTTATACTGATTATGAGCAAGTAAAAAAAGAACTGCCTCTTATCCAGCAAATCCCCGGTTACAAAGAAGCTTTCATTCGTGAGGTTGTCAAAGGGCGCGCACAGTCTAGCTCGCCGATAAAAAAGACAACTTCCGCTCAAGCAACGTCTGCCGCAAAACAAATCACCAAAAAGTCTTTACCGAAACCACAAGTGGAAATGGCGAGTTCGCCATTATCAACGAAACCATCAACCAAAGCGCCAGCTCTTAATGTTCCGCCAGCGGTTGAAATTCGTTTGAGCACCACCGCAAACGGTTTGCAGTTTGTGGTGCCTCATTTACGTTCGAGTGATGAACAGTTCTATATGGAACATGGCCTAGCATGGAGCCGCCTAAACTATGAGGTGGCAGAAAAAACCTGCCAAAAAATGGCGATGCGCTTGGTAACGGAAGAAGAGTGGCAACGCCTTTTGGATTCAAAACAGATGGACAGTAACCAATGGCCAATGCACTTACCTTATTGGGGATGGTCGCAAAAAGGGCTTTTTACCAACGGTAAAGTCAGCCAACTGAAAGGTTCCTCATTACTCAATGTGATTTGCGTTAAATAAGTGTCTCAGTTTGCCGTCAGAAATGGCGGCAGCGCTACTCTTTCTTTCCCTCTTCGAGTAATTGTAGATAGCGTTGTTCGATAAAATCTTTTTCTTTACTGATGTGATACAACTGTTTTTTCATCGCTTCGACATCGACAGAAGTGCCACCTTGTTTGGCTTGCTCTTTGTATTTCTCAATGGTCTCTAGTAGTTCTTTTTTCTCGGCTTGATAATTTTTTGCCATTTCGTAGAAATCACCCGCTTTACTGATCTTAATGTATTCCGCTTCTAACTGTTCAAACTCTTTTTCGATAGTGGCTTTTTCTTCTTTCAAACTGTCAACGGTATCAGTTTGAGCAAAGAGTTTTTTACGAGTCACTCGTAGCCCTTTCACACTTTTATCGAGATCGCCTTTCAGTTTGCGGATCAACTTATGCGATTTACTCAATTTCTCATTGAGCTCATCAATTGAAGCCTGATCTTCGGCACTAATGCCCTGAGAAGAGGAATTTTTGATGAGAGAAACCTGTTGCTCGAGCGCTTTTTGAATGATGATTAAATCATTCAGAGTCGAGCTATGCTCTGCGGTGTAGTTCAACGCATTTTCAACGGATTGTTGGCATAAATGAAGCGTGTCTTCATCGCTATCACTTTTACTACGAGTAAAACCATGCGCAAATTTCCTAAATTCACGCAGGATCAGCAGTAGGATAAAAAACCAAGCCAACAAGATAATAAGCCCGAGATCGATCGCTAAGAGCGATAAAACCTTTTCGGTGAGGAACTCTTGTATTGGCATCACATAAACCCACTTTTGTTGCTGTATTTTCAGGTAAGTTTAGTTGTTGTAAAAAAATGTGCCTATACTTTGAACAAGTTAGGTCATAGAAAAATGTGCTGTGAAGATTCTCATTGTTGATGACAGTAAAGCGACACTTGAAATAGTCAGACGAGCCTTAGAGGCGTTTGGCTACCGACGTTTGTCCATTCAAAAGGCAGACAATGGTAAGGCCGCACTCAAGCTGATTGGCAGTTGGCAGCCGGATATTGTCTTAACAGATTGGCACATGCCCGGCATGACGGGGCTGGAGCTGACACAAGCGATAACCAAACGTAAGCTCGGGATAAAAGTAGCAATGCTCACCACGGTGGCCGATGAGCAACAAATCAAACAGGCGCTTGAAGCTGGAGCGTCGTTTGTGTTATCGAAACCGTTTGACGATGGTGAACTGCACCAAAAGTTGCTTCCTTTAGTGCAAGGAGCGGAAGAGAGCTGCATTGAATTAGATGAAATGGTTGAGCTGCAAGATGAGTTGGCTTTACCAAAGCTTTCGCAGCTAGAGAAGCTGCTAAAAAGAGCGGTAGGTGCTGATATCGTGCTGAATAATATTCGTCGCCAATCGTTTGATGAGAGTAAAATTCCTTGTTTGATGGCAGTCTATGAAGATGGCGAAACGCAAAAGCCGCGCGCGGTGGCACTGCTTGATATCTACGCCGTTTGTGTCTTTGCTAAAGGCAACCCCAGCATTACCAAAGAGCAACTACAACAAGCGGTACACAGCAAAATGGTCAGTAAAGATATTCTCGATACTTGCCAGAAAGTATTAAGTGCTTCCGCATTAGCGTTTCTTGATAATCAAACCCGAAAAAGCTTGAAGTTAAAAAATATCAGTTTTATCCCTCAATCGTTTGAAAAGCTCGAAACCCTATTTGCCAAAGAAGCGGATAAACGGGTCGATTTTTCCTGCCAAATGGGGGCGTTAGCCCAAGGGAAAATTACCTTGGTGGGATTTTAATCATCTTTAAGAGCATATTCTGAGGTTATCTTTATGACAGGATGATTTTTGCTACTGGGTATATTCTTAGATGATATTGATGAGCCGTTATTCATGAGATATAAGCAAAATTGCCACTTAGTGACTATATTTAAGTTATGCCTAAAAGTATTTAACATTAGGATCAATTGATTAATTAAAGGAAGCGATATGATAAAGTTTATACGGATATTCATCATTGGTTGCTTAAGCCTATTTATGTCAGCCCCACTTTTAGCGAATGTTACGTGGGAGGGGCATTGCCGAGATAGAAAGCCCTATCTTTATTTTGAAAATGGTGAGTGTAAAGGCCCTGGTGGTGATGTGATTAATCAGGTTATTCTTAAGTTGGGGCATAAAGTCCATTGGACAAAAGTTCCTTGGGCAAGAACTATTGGTGTCGCTCCACAGGGTGGAGTTGATCTTATTCCTCTGCACTCTATGGATGAAGAGAGAGAACAGTTTCTTCACCCATTATTAATGGGGTATGGTGAAAGAGAGGTGTTTTATTTTACTCGGACGAACTCGAGTATTGATGCAAATAGTTTTGATGAAATTGTCAGCCGAGGTTTTGTTATTGGTGCACTCAATGGCAGTTTTTATAGTGACCAATTCAACCAAAATACAGACAAATTAAAAATCAGTTTTGTCACTAGCGTAGAACAAATTATTAATATGCTAGAGGCTAGTCGAATCGATCTTGCTATCACCTCTGAACAGCATGGGCTTAATCTTTTTGAAAATGACCCTAAATTAAAGAAAATAAGTTATAAAAACATTTACCTAAATGGTCGTTTTTTTAGTGTGCCTAAACGATCGGCGAACTATCAGTATATCGATCAGCTAGAGAATATTTTAACTGAAATGCGTCGTTCCGGAGAGATTACTAGGATATACGAATCTTATAACTTAGAAGCCCCAATTCAGAAAGAGTAGATTGAGGAATATTACTTTTTATTTTTATATTTCATTGCGATATATCTATTCGTAATTTAAACAGCAGCGAGGCGGCTTATGACTCGCTGCTATTTTACGATAAAGAATATATTTAGTTTCTCATGGTAACAAACTCTTCACTACCCGTTGGGTGTATTGCCACAACTGAATCAAAATCGGCTTTGGTTGCGCCCATTTTCATGGCTACGCCAAAGCCTTGAATCATTTCATCAACCGCAAAACCGATGCCATGTAGGCCAACAACGGTTTCTTCAGGGCCAGCGCATACCAGTTTCATTTTGCATGGTTGACGGTGAGAGGTGACGGCGGTGTACATGGCCGTGAAGCTAGAGGTATACACTTTGACATTCTCTTCGCCATATTGCGCTTGGGCTTCTTGCGTGGTGAGGCCAATTGTGCCGATTGGCGGATGGCTAAAGACTACGGTCGGGACTAGTTTGTAATCCATCTTCGCATCGGTTTTGCCATTAAACAGGCGCTCTGAAAGTTGACGGCCTGCTTTGACGGCTACTGGTGTGAGCTCGATACCGCCTTCCATGATATCGCCGACACAGTAGATGCCCGCGACGTTGGTTTGCTGGTACTCATCAACCTTAATATAGCCTTGTGCATTAGTTGCCACACCCGTTGCTGCTAGGTTTATCGCATCGGTTGCTGGGTGGCGGCCGATTGCCCAAATGAGCGTATCAACGTTTTGGCTTTGGCCATTTTCAAGGTGTAGAGTCAGGCTGCCATCGGCTTCTTTGATCACTTCTTTTGGCACTGAATGAGTATGTAATGTTGGGCCTTCCGCCGCCATGACTTCAGTGAGTGTTTCGATGATCATGGGATCAAAGCTGCGCAGGGGGGATTCTTTGCGCACGTAAAGGTGCGTTTCAGTGCCGAGTGCGTTGAGTACGCCCGCGATCTCAACCGCAATATAACCTGCGCCCACAACCGCGACGCGTTTAGGCTGTTCGGTCAAGTCAAAGAAACCATTGGAATCAATGCCGTATTGCGCCCCTGGGATCGCCGGAATGGTTGGGCGTCCGCCAACGGCAATCAGGATATGATCTGCCGTGTAGTGTTCATCGTTTACTTCTACGGTTTTTGCATCAACAAAGCGTGCGAAACCGCGGATCACTTCCACTTTATTATTGCCCAATACGCGGTCGTATGATTGATGAATACGGCCAATATACGCTTGGCGGCTCTCAATCAGTTTTGACCAATCCAATCCTTTGACATCGACATCGAAGCCGTAATCTTTGGCATAAAGGTGCATTGCTTCAGCAATTTGCGCGCCATGCCACATCACTTTTTTCGGAACACAACCGACGTTGACACAAGTGCCGCCAAGGTCTTTGGCTTCAATCAGTGCGACTTTCGCACCATACATTGCCGCGCGGTTCGCTGAAGCGATACCACCAGAGCCACCACCGATACAGATATAATCAAAATGCGTTGTCATTACTTTCTCCATTATTCTTTTTTCATCCTGTTTGACCTTGGTTTTGTACGGTGTTGGCAACCATAGCAAGGCGAAAAAGGTTCTCTACTTCTTTGATAGATTGGGTCAGTTTATTCTGGTACAACCCATTCGACTTTAAAATGACCGGTTACCGGGGCAATCGCTTGCTGAAGAAACGGTAAAATTTCCTGCATTTGCCCTTCTAGTGTCCACGGTGGGTTAATCACTATCATGCCTGAAGCGGTCATTCCACGTTCATGGGTGTCTGGCGACACGCCCAATTCAATTTGTAAGATTTTGCGAATACCGAGGCTTGCCAGCCCTTCAAGCAAGTCATCAATGGTGTCGCGATTCACTACGGGATACCAAATGGCGTAGATACCCGTCGCCCAGCGCTTATAACTTTGGGCAATGGCTCTTACGACATCGCTGTACTCTTTGGCCAATTCGTAAGGGGGATCGATCAACACTAAGCCGCGACGCTCTTTCGGTGGCAGGCTACCGATTAAGCGTTGGAAACCATCTTCTTTGTAAATCGATACCTGACGATCTCGGTGGAACTCTTGCTCAAGCAAAGGGTAATCGCTCGGATGCAATTCAGTGAGCACCATACGATCCTGCGCGCGTAGATGAGCACGCGCCACGCGCGGTGAACCGGGGTAGTAGCGTAACTCTTCGCTTTCATTGAGTGCTTTTACTGCCTCAAGGTAGCTTTGAATGGCGGGTGGCGTTACATTTTGTTGCCAAATACGAGCAATCCCTTGTTTATATTCACCGGTTTTTTCTGACCATTCATGGGTCAAGTCATAACGGCCCACGCCAGAGTGGGTGTCATGATAAACAAAAGGCTTCTCTTTTTGCTGTAATGCATTGAGGATAAGGCTTTGTACGATATGCTTTAATACATCCGCGTGGTTGCCCGCGTGAAAACTGTGGCGATAACTTAGCAAAATAGGCTCTCAAAACACCCCAAATGGAGTGTGTTTCATCAATCAAACGTATTGGCTGATTATACGCCACTATTGAAAATTGCTGAACCTACCTATATTTACTATTTCAGATAAACAAAATCGACGGTTGCCGTGAAACAATCAGTGACTGTTGCAGAGAAATGCATCAACGTGCAGGCGCGTCTTAACTTAAAAGGAATGTTTTATGTCTAATCCACTTCTCACTTTCACGGATTTACCGCCGTTTTCCGCCATTAAGCCAGAGCATGTGAAGCCTGCGGTTGAGAAAGCGATAGAAGATTGCCGCACCGAAATTGAAAAACGCCTTGCTGGCAATAGCACCCCAACATGGGAAAACTTGATTGCACCCATTGAAGAGGTGGATGATCGCTTAAGCCGCATTTGGTCGCCAGTGAGCCACCTTAATTCCGTGCTCAATAGCGATGAACTGCGTGATGCGTACGAAAGCTGTTTGCCGCTGCTGTCTGAATACGGCACTTGGGTTGGGCAACATAAAGGCCTGTTTGAAGCCTATAAGAGCATGAAAGCCAGCGACACTTTTTCCTCGCTCTCTCAAGCGCAGCAAAAAACCATCAATGATGCACTGCGTGATTTTGAGCTATCGGGTATCGGCTTGCCATTGGCAGAGCAAAAACGGTACGGCGAGATCAGTAAACGTCAATCTGAGTTGGGTTCTAAGTTCTCTAATAACGTACTGGATGCCACGATGGGCTGGACCAAGCACATTACCGACGCCAATCAATTAGCGGGCATGCCAGAATCGGCATTAGCAGCTGCACAAGCGGCAGCGCAAGCCAAAGAGCTCGATGGTTATTTATTAACGCTCGACATTCCTTCTTATCTGCCAGTGATGACTTATTGTGATAACCAAGCTCTGCGCAAAGAGCTTTATGAAGCGTATGTCACGCGTGCCTCGGATCGCGGGCCAAATGCGGGCAAGTGGGATAACAGCGAAATCATCGCTGAGAAGCTCAAACTGCGTCATGAAATAGCCCGTATGCTCGGCTTTAATACCTACAGTGAAAAATCATTGGCGACTAAAATGGCGCAAACGCCCGATCAAGTGTTAGGGTTTTTAAATGATTTAGCCACCAAAGTGAAACCGCAAGGTGAGCGTGAAGTAGAAGAGTTGCGTCAATTTGCGCAGCAAGAGTTTGGCGTGACCACGCTAGAGTTGTGGGATATCGCTTACTACAGCGAAAAACAGAAACAGCACTTGTTTGATATTTCAGATGAAGAGCTGCGCCCTTATTTCCCAGAATTGAAAGTGGTGAGCGGCCTATTTGAAGTGCTCAACCGCGTATTTGGCATGAGCGTCAAAGAGCGCTCTGGGGTTGATACTTGGCATCCATCGGTGCGTTTTTTCGATATTTTTGATGCGAAAGGAGCACTGCGTGGCAGCTTCTATCTCGACCTGTATGCACGCGAACATAAGCGTGGCGGCGCGTGGATGGATGATTGCCGTGGCCGCCGTATCACTCAAAGTGGCGAGCTACAAACGCCAGTGGCTTATTTGACCTGTAACTTTAATCGCCCAATCGGTGATAAACCTGCGTTATTTACTCATGATGAAGTGGTCACTTTGTTCCATGAGTTTGGACACGGGATCCACCACATGTTGACTCAAGTTGAAGTGGGTGCGGTATCTGGCATCAATGGTGTACCGTGGGATGCGGTTGAACTGCCAAGTCAGTTCCTTGAAAATTGGTGCTGGGAAGAAGAGGCGTTAGCGTTTATTTCAGGTCATTACGAAACGGGTGAACCGCTACCGAAAGAAATGCTCGATAAAATGCTCGCGGCGAAAAACTTCCAGTCAGCGATGTTTATTTTGCGCCAACTTGAATTTGGTTTGTTCGATTTCACCTTGCACACCACTTACGATCCCGAAGTAGGCCCGCAAGTGTTGGAAACTCTCGCCCAAGTGAAAAAGAAAGTGGCCGTGTTACCAAGCCTTGAATGGAACCGCTTCTCACACAGCTTTAGCCACATCTTTGCTGGCGGTTACAGCGCAGGTTACTACAGCTACTTATGGGCAGAAGTGCTTTCGGCGGATGCGTTTTCTCGCTTTGAGGAAGAGGGAATTTTTAACCCACAGACTGGGCAAAGTTTCTTGAACAATATCCTTGAAATGGGTGGTAGTGAAGAGCCGATGGAGCTATTTAAACGCTTTAGAGGCCGTGAGCCGCAAATTGATGCGTTGTTGCGTCATGCGGGGATCGCCGCGTAGTCACACGCTTGAAAGGCGATGAAGCTCGAATTAGCCCACCTTTGCGGTGGGCTTTTCATTTTTGAATGCCCAGAAAAATGTGATAGAGACGAGCATCTTGCCGCGATTTGAGGTTATAATCTGGGCAATTATGTATAAATAACCAGTAGCTTAGCCATGATGGATCCTTCTCTCTTACTCGACGGTCTCAACGATAAACAGCGCGAAGCGGTTGCCGCGCCTTTAGAAAACTTGCTGGTGCTTGCCGGAGCGGGGAGTGGTAAAACCCGAGTATTGGTGCATCGCATTGCTTGGCTTATCTCGGTTGAAAACGCCTCGCCTTTTTCAGTCATGTCGGTGACTTTTACCAACAAAGCGGCGGCGGAAATGCGTGGCCGAATTGAAGAGTTGATGATGGGCAGCGCATCGGGCATGTGGAATGGTACCTTCCATGGTATTTGCCACCGTATTTTACGCGCTCACTATCTTGACGCTCGCCTGCCTGAGGATTTTCAGATCCTCGATTCTGAAGATCAACTGCGTTTGCTGCGTCGCTTAATCAAAGCACAAAACCTAGATGAGAAGCAGTGGCCTACGCGCCAGGTGTGCTGGTGGATTAACGGTAAAAAAGATGAAGGTCTTCGTCCGAAGCACATCGATGCGTACCGCGATCCCGTGACTCAAACCTATTTGCAGCTTTATTCCGCGTACCAAGAGGCGTGCGATCGCGCAGGTTTGGTTGATTTTGCCGAAATTTTGCTGCGTTGCCACGAGATGTTGCGTGATAAGCAGCACATTCGTGAACATTATCAAGCGCGCTTTAAACACATCTTGGTCGACGAATTTCAAGACACCAATAACATCCAATACGCGTGGCTGCGCATGATGGCTGGGCGCGATTGCCACGTGATGATCGTCGGTGATGATGATCAGTCCATTTATGGCTGGCGTGGTGCCAAAATTGAAAATCTCGAAAAATTCACGCAGGAATTTCCGAGCGTTAATACCATTCGTTTAGAGCAAAACTACCGTTCAACCAAAACCATTTTGCAAGCCTCGAACGCACTGATCGCGAACAACACCGAGCGAATGGGTAAAGAGCTCTGGACAGATGGCAGCGAAGGCGAGCCAATTTCTATCTATTCGGCCTACAACGATCTTGATGAGGCGCGTTTTACCGTCAATAAAATCAAAGAGTGGCGAGATAAAGGTGGCGCATTAGAGGATTGTGCGATGCTTTATCGCAACAACGCCCAATCTCGTGTTTTGGAAGAAGCCTTGATTCAAGCAGGCTTGCCCTATCGCATCTACGGCGGCATGCGCTTCTTCGAGCGCCAAGAGATCAAAGATGCGTTAAGTTACTTGCGTTTGATGTCTAACCGCAATGATGATTCGGCCTTTGAGCGAGTCGTAAATACGCCACCACGTGGCTTGGGTGATAAAACGCTGGAAACCATTCGTTTTGCGGCGCGAGATCGCGGCTGTACCTTGTGGCAAGCGAGCCTTGTGCTGTTGGAAGAAAAAGTGCTCACAGGACGTGCGGCAAGCGCATTAAGCCGGTTTATTGAACTGGTCAATGCCCTTGAAGATGATAGCGCTGAGATGCCGTTACACAGTCAAACCGACCATGTAATCAAAACCTCAGGTTTGTTTGAGATGTATCAGCTTGAAAAGGGTGAAAAGTCTAAAGCCAGAATTGAAAACTTGGAAGAGCTAGTCACCGCAACACGCCAATTTGAAAAACCAGAAGAAGCGGATGAGATGAGCATGTTGACGGCCTTTTTAACCCACGCAGCGCTGGAAGCGGGCGAAGGGCAGGCTGACGAATTTGATGATGCCGTACAGTTAATGACACTGCACAGCGCGAAAGGGTTAGAGTTCCCGTTGGTGTTTATGGTTGGCGTTGAAGAGGGCATGTTCCCCAGCCAAATGTCGGCCGAAGAAGCGGGGCGATTGGAAGAGGAGCGCCGTTTGTGTTACGTCGGAATGACGCGCGCCATGCAAAAGCTCTACATTACTTACGCTGAAATTCGCCGTTTATACGGTCAGGATAAATACCATAAGCCGTCACGCTTTATCCGTGAGCTGCCAGAAAACTGCCTTGATGAAGTGCGCATGAAAGCGCAAGTGAGCCGACCAAGCAGTGCCGGGCGTTTTAGTCAAACAGCGGTCAAAGAGAACTTTAACGAGACGGGCTTTAGCTTGGGCGCACGCGTGAAACACCCTATTTTTGGTGAAGGCACCATCATTAATTTCGAAGGTAGTGGTCCGCAAAGTCGAGTGCAAGTCGCTTTTAACGGTGAAGGCATTAAATGGCTAGTGACTGCTTATGCCAAGCTAGAGAAACTATGATCTTCCTTGTACAAAGAAAAGGTACTTTTCTTTGCTGAGATGGTTGGATTGTTCTCCTCCCTCTTTGAGGGGGAGGCCGGGAGGGGTGTTTATGGCGTTGTTTAAACCAAATACCTAACCTAGCCGTTCAAGATATGAAAGCTGGATAACTCATATGCTTATCCGATCCAAAAGAAAAACCCCGAGGGCTTGCGCCCTGCGGGGTTATAGTCTTACTTGCAGCAATCCAGCTACGAAAGTGCTCCATGCATCAAATCCATGATAGTGGCTGAATTCCGTCAGCTTAATCCGTTCTTCGCCTTCCTAGCGGTGTCCTTGGTGACTTCCTAGTCTGCTAACCATCCACGTTAGCGCGCTTCACTTGTTCCTTGAGCGGTGTCCTTTACATCATCCTGATGTTCAGTCCTTGCCTCGTCCAGAGGTGTCCATCGTCTTTCCTTAGTAGTAACCATCCTAGCTACTATTGCGTCCATTCAATGTCCAATTTGCTTTCCGTGCCGACCATTCATCCTGAGCAGTCGTCTCTTCATCCTGAAGATGACCAATCCGTGGTGCTTTCCTGTTCCGTGTCAGAATCCTTCCGACAAGGTTCATATTACCCATCTCTAATTTATCGGCAATGCTAGAGAAACGCTTTTTTCGCAAAGGGTTTCTCTAGCTGGTTGTTATTTTATTTAAAATCAACTATTTAGGTTTTTTGGTGTTGATTTTCCTACTCAAAAAGCGATATTTGCTCACTCGTTTGTAAGAGATCTCGCACAAAAATGGGCGCGAATCGCTGCATCAATGGCTAAGGCTAAGCAGCGCTTGCAATAAAATAAGTCCACCGATGAGCGTAAAAATGATGCCACATACCGCATCAATATACACAGTGAGTGATTGCAAACGTTTTTGTAGGCGGGCGGTGGAGAGCATCCACGCCAAGGTTGAGAACCACATAAAAGAGAGCCCCCAAAGAATCAGCAAGGCGATACCTTTACCTGAAAAGGACATTCCCACAGGCACTAAACTCGACATTAAGCTGATAAAAAAGACCAAAGCTTTTGGATTAAAAATATTGGTGATAAAACCGCGGGAAAAGGCTTGGCGTTGATTTTCGATCAGCTTGTAGCGCTCATTGTTGACTCCGACAGCTTGTGGCGATCGCCAGGTGGTGTAGATGGATTTGAGTGCGCCCAAGCCTAAATAGAATAAATACCCCCCGCCGGCCAGTTGCACCATCGCAAACAGTGCGGGTTGTTGATGCACCAAATAGCTTATCCCTGTGAGGCTAAGCAATGAGTGAATGACAATGCCACATGATAACCCTAGCGCAATAAAAACTCCGGTTCTGCAACCGTAACGGGTGGAATTTTGTACCACAAGTGCCACATCTGGGCCGGGGCTTAATAATGCCATAAAATGTACGCCAGCCAATGTGGCCAATATGGAAAGTTCGTTCATGTATTCTCCTCATGTTTTACGGTGAGTATGCGTGGAGAAAACGTGCTTGCCTTGTAAATTTCTGACAGTTTGGTTAGTAAAGTGTGCGATTGATGGCGGAGGGTGGCAGGCCAAAGGTTGCTTTGAACGCCTTACTGAAATGGGCTTGATCATAAAAACCGACTTGATAGGCGACTTCAGTGCTAGAGGTGCCGGTTTTCAACAATTTCATCGCTTGCTCTAAACGTAAACGCAATAACCATGCATAAGGTGTGATGCCCGTTTGCGCCTTGAAATGGCGCTGAAACTGAGTGGGTGAAAGCTGGCAAAGCTGAGCGAGTTGCTCGAGGCGGATTGGTTGGTCGAGTTGACTGAGTACCCACTCTTTCAGCGTGGCGAGGTTGCGCTGGCCAAGCGGTTTAACCTCCGGCAGTTTCAAGTGGCTATAGCGTTCAAGTAAAGGTGTGAACCCTTGGTAGGGTAAGCAATCTTTAGCGAGTTGACTGAGCTTATCCTGCTTCATGGTGTGATGAAGTTGCAGCAGTGAGCAAAAAAGTGGCGCGTCATCGACTATTAACTGCTCAAAACCCAGCACTTGTTCAATCTGCTTGGCTTCTAAGGTTTGCTGTAGCCAAGTAGGTTCAATAGCAAACACTTGCACTTGGTAGCCAGAGCCATTGTGCGCTTGCCCATCGTGCAGCTCATCTGGCGACATCAGAACTACGCCGCCCCGTTGTACCTGATGCCAAGCGCCTTGGTGGTAGAAGCGCTGCGTTCCTTGAGTGATAAGGCCAATATGAATATCAAGATGGTAGTGGCGATCAAACGCAAACTGACGATAGTCTGCATCAATCAGACCGATCGCAGGATAGGCCGTTTGGCTGTAGCTCACTTTATCCATAGAGACCAAAATTTAGGGTTGAATAATGCAAGCTTAGCCAGCCATGTCGCCACTGTCTTGTAAAAAATGATCACAGAGCCCTCGATCGCTTTGACGAACGAGGGGAATAAACAATCCTAATTAAACGGATGCCCGTTGAGCGCGTCGCGCGGTTCGTCCTGTTTTTAAACCATCAAAACTGAACAGCAACAATGCTGCCCAAATAAAGGCAAAGGTAATGGCTTTATCACTAGAGAAGGCTTCACCGTACACCAAGACAGCGAGCAAAAACATCAAGCTTGGGCCGATGTATTGGAAGAAACCCAGCGTTGAAAGTTTTAAACGCGTTGCTGCTCCTGTGAAACAAAGCAAAGGCAAGGTCGTGATGACGCCAGCTGCGATCAGCAGTAGGTTGAGGTTAAGCGGATTGAGCGCCATATCTGAAGTTGGCGAGCTGGCGATAAACAACAGATAAATCAACGCCGCGGGTAACATTACCAAGGTTTCGATAAACAAACCTGTTTGGGCATCAACCGCCACTTTTTTACGCAGTAAGCCATACAAGCCAAAAGTGGTCGCCAAAGCGATGGCGACCACAGGAATCGAACCAAACACAATTAACTGAATGGCCACACCAATGGTGGCTAGCGCTACCGCGACCCACTGCAGTTTGCGTAATCGCTCACCAAGAAAAAGCATGCCGAGCACCACATTGAGCAGTGGGTTAATGTAATAGCCTAAACTGGCATCTAACATATGATTAGCATTGATCGCCCAGATGAAAATTAACCAGTTCACCGCAACCAGACAAGCAGTGGTCATTAGATAGATCATCTTTGATTTATGAGTAATCACACTGCGTACACTACGCCAGTTGCGGCCAAAATGAAGCAATGCTGCTAACAAGAAAAACGACCACACTACGCGATGAGTGAGGATCTCAAGTGCAGGAACATTGTTGATTGCTTTAAAATAGATCGGTGCGATGCCCCACATAGTGTAAGCACCAATAGCGAGTAAAACGCCTTGTCTGGAGCGTTGTTGTTCTTCTGCGGTCATGATGAATTCTCAAAGGAGTGAAGTGCTGAGCCAGCGAAACGATTCGACAGTATATACTGTTCCTCAAGTAAGTTGCAGCTTTGTTAATCAACCGCCTAGTCGGGAGTTTGAGTGGCGAATAATGGCCGAGAATCAAGTGATTCGCTTTACCGCTACATTTTGCGGTTTTATTCACCATCGAACCCCACTACAATAAGACGCTTTGCGGTATAGCGGTTGCTCTACCCCTTTTGTTCATCCTTGGAAATTTCATGACCGCAACGTTAATGGCTCAACAAACCGATCCTCAACCTGAGACACCGCACAGTATTTTACAGACTGTGTTCGGTTATCAGTCGTTTCGTGTCGGTCAGCAAGAGGTGATTGACGCTTCGTTAGCGGGGCAAGATAGCTTAGTTATCATGCCAACGGGTGGAGGAAAATCGCTCTGTTATCAGATCCCTGCGTTAGTCAAAGAGGGCATCACTTTAGTCATCTCGCCGCTCATTTCATTGATGAAAGACCAAGTGGATCAGCTCAAAGCCAACGGTGTCGCGGCTGAGTGTATTAATTCAAGTATGTCACGTGAGATGCTGATGTCGGTGTATAACCGGATGAATGCGGGGCAACTGAAGCTGATTTACGCGTCGCCTGAGCGCGTTTTGATGCCCGATTTCATCGAACGCTTGCAGCAGTTGCCATTGGCGATGATTGCCGTGGATGAAGCACACTGTATTTCTCAATGGGGGCACGATTTTCGCCCTGAGTATGCGGCGTTAGGCCAACTTAAACAGCATTTTTCACACGTGCCTTTTATGGCACTGACGGCAACGGCCGATGACGCCACGCGCGTGGATATTTTGCACCGTTTGCAGTTGCAAGAACCGCACGTCTATCTGGGCAGCTTTGATCGTCCTAATATCCGCTATACCTTGGTCGAAAAGCACAAACCGGTTTCACAGGTGATCCGCTATCTTGATACGCAAAGAGGACATTGCGGCATCATTTACTGTGGCAGTCGCAAAAAAGTAGAAATGCTGACAGAGAAACTGTGCAACAACCATTTACGAGCGGCCAGTTACCATGCGGGTATGGACGCCGATGAGCGCGCTTATGTGCAAGAAGCATTTCAGCGTGATGACATTCAGATAGTGGTTGCTACCGTCGCATTTGGAATGGGGATTAATAAACCCAACGTGCGTTTTGTGGTGCATTTTGATATTCCGCGCAACATCGAATCTTACTATCAAGAGACCGGGCGCGCAGGGCGAGACGGTTTGCCAGCTGAAGCGATGATGCTCTATGATCCGGCCGACATCAGTTGGCTGCGTCGAATGTTAGATGAGAAGCCGGAAGGGCCACAAAAGCAGGTGGAAAGCCATAAGTTGGGCGCGATGAGCGCTTTTGCTGAAGCACAAACTTGCCGCCGCCAAGTGTTGCTCAATTATTTTGGTGAATATCGAGACAAACCTTGCGGCAACTGCGATATCTGCCTTGATCCCCCCAAGCATTTCGATGCCACGCAAGAGGCGCAAAAAGCATTATCGTGCGTTTATCGCGTCAACCAAAGTTTCGGTATTGGTTATGTGGTGGAAGTGATGCGCGGTATGCAAAATATCCGTATTCGTGAAAATGGCCACGACAAGCTCACTACTTACGGCATTGGTCGCGATCATAGCCATGATTATTGGGTGAGTATTTTCCGTCAGTTGATCCATAAAGGGTTGTTGCAGCAAAACATTACTCGCAATTCGACCTTGCAGTTGACGGAAGAGGCGCGGCCGCTGTTGCGTGGAGAAATGCCATTAGAGTTAGCTATTCCACGCTTAGACACAGCCGCTCGTGCGGCGAAATCAGATAAGTTATCCAACAAAAACTACGACAAACCACTGTTTGCCAAATTGCGTAAATTGCGTAAATCGATTGCTGATGAAGATGGCCTGCCGCCTTACGTGGTCTTTAGCGATGCGACCCTAATTGATATGGCGGAAATATTGCCCACTTCGTACGGAGAAATGTTGGCCGTTAACGGCGTTGGGCAACGCAAGCTTGAAAAATACGCCGACCCATTTTTAGACCTGATTCAGGAGCACTTAACCCACCATGGCTGAGTTCGGTTTAGCACACAATTTACAAGATGAAGGGCGACTCGTCCTGAGTACACCGCGTTTTGATGTCGATACTTTTCCTGCACTAGGCGAACGTTTGGTCAAGCAGCTTTCGGCTACAGTGATAGAAAAACAGTGGGATGCGGACATTCACTCATGGTTGATTGATTTTGAAGGTTGCTTACTTTTTCTCAAAGCCGAGCATTACAGCGAGTCGGTTTGGCTTGAAGCACTTGCCATCAAAGAGAGCCAAGAAGAGTTGGCGTTTCTCGCGCAATTATTAGCGCGAGGTTTCTAAGCGTGTAGATCAACTCTGCATATCCGCCTTTTGGTCCTTCATTATTAAGCTGCCATTGCTTATGATGAGGCAAACATCAAGGAGGCTGGCGTGAAATTTGAATCGATTCATCAAGAAGTTATCTCCGTTGAGCGTTTTACATGGCGCTGCTTACGCTATGCGGCGATCGCTGCGTTACTGCTGTTGACTGGCCTCATTCCCGGAGTGGTGGGTTTTGTCTACCTAGCTGATCTCCCAGCGGCGCAAGCGTGGTTGAATGCGCTTTCGATGGTCAGTGGTCTCGAGCTTCCCTACCCGATAATCAATCTGCATCTTGCGCCGAGCTTGCATCTCTTTTTAGCCTTTTACAGCTTATTTATCGAAACGGTCTTTTTCGTTTCATTGGCTACCCTATTTGCACCGATCATTCATCGCGTTTTTCATCGCATGCACTGCATTGAAGAGAGCGATTAGTTCCGTTAAAAGATTTGACGAATATCAGATGAAATGTCTTGGATCAATTGACGCGCCGACTCGTCTCTTTGCTGTACAAGAGTAATAAACAACAGGTCGGTTAGAACATTCTGCGCGGTGCGAGAGGCGATGGATGAGCTGCGATGTTCATTTTCATCGGCAATCGTATCAAAAGAGAGATCGGCTAATTCACGTAATCGATTTTTCTTCGGAGAGGTGAGCGCGATAACGCTTGCTCCTTGCTGCTTGGCCGCTTCGGCGGCAATCAAAATCTCTTTTCTCTCTCCTGAAAATGAAATCACAATTTGAACATCTTGCGCACCTAGCGTGCGTGCGGTGGCGATTTGTACGTGGCTATCTTGTTCTGTGAGCGCTGTGATGCCTAATTTCAGGAGCTTAAAAGCCAAATCTTTTGCGGTGAGCGCCGAGCCGCCGATACCGATAATTTGCACGCGGTTGGCGAGGTTTATCCACTGTACTGCTTGGTTGAAATGGGGAAATGAAAGCGCGTTGGTGGTGTGAAACATCGCCTCTGTTTTCGCTTGCACTAATTTTTGTGCGATCACCGCCAGTGGGTCGTCAGCCAGAATATTGCTGTGCAATGGCGTGGTCTGAAACGCCAATTTACGGCCAAGCTCTTCGGCCAGCGCTAACTTAAACTCACTGTAGCCCCTAAAGCCAATTTTCTGGGTAAATTTGACAATGCTCGATTGGCTGACTTTTGCGTGTTCGGCCAATGCTTGGCTGGTGGCGAGCGCGGCTTTTTCTGGATGAGCGATGATCCAATCGGCGATTTGTAATTCACTGCGAGAGAGTTGAGTGCGGCGGCTGACGATTTTATGCATCACAGACATGCGCGATCCTTGTATTATTTGGAATAAATTATTCCAAATTTAAAATAACGAACATTAGTGTAGTTGCTTGTATTAACTAGCCTTTTGTTCAGAGGCTTAAAAGATGTCGGTGCATTGTAGGCCATTATTCCATGTAATGGCTGGTCAAAGAATAACCTTTGTTGTGATTTTTGTCACTAAAATGGAATATTTTATTCCATAGAATCGCCCTCAGTTCCGAATTCAAACCGAGAAATAGACGATGAACCTAGACCTAACCCAGTTGGTTACCGAAAGCCGCAACCCTGCCAGTGCTGACATTGACACCCTTTCCACCTTAGAGATGTTGCAAGTCATTAACCATGAAGATCAACTGGTCGCGTTGGCGGTTGAAAAAACCTTACCGCAGATAGCGCAAGCGGTGGATGCCATTACCTTGGCATTTCAAGCGGGTGGACGTTTGATCTACATGGGAGCGGGAACCTCCGGTCGCTTGGGGATTTTAGATGCTAGCGAGTGCCCACCCACCTACGGCTCTGATCCTAAACAAGTGGTTGGGCTTATTGCGGGCGGACACTCAGCGATTCTTAAAGCGGTTGAAAATGCCGAAGACAATGTTGAGCTTGGGCAAAGCGATCTGAAAAATATTAATTTGACCCGCAACGATGTGGTGGTGGGTATCGCCGCCAGTGGTCGCACACCCTATGCGCTAGGCGGCATGGCTTACGCTAAATCACTGGGTGCAACGGTTGTGGCAGTAGTGTGCAACCCAGATTGCGCGATGCAGCACGCGGCTGACATTGCCATTGTGCCTGTGGTGGGCGCGGAAGTAGTCACGGGCTCTTCACGTATGAAAGCGGGCACGGCGCAAAAACTGGTGCTTAACATGCTAACCAGCGGCGCGATGATTCGTTGCGGTAAAGTGTTTGGCAACCTCATGGTCGATGTCGAGGCGACCAACGCTAAGTTGATTCAGCGCCAAAATAACATTGTGGTCGAAGCGACAGGTTGCAGTAAAGAGGAAGCAGAACAAGCCCTGAGCGCCTGCCATCGTCACTGTAAAACCGCCATTGTAATGATTCTTGCGGGGCTAAGCGCCGAGCAAGCGACGCAAAAACTGACCAAGCACAATGGTTTTATTCGCGCGGCACTGAATGATCAATAACCCGACTGGATCTATCCAAGGATGTCCCAATGGCAAAAATAACCTCCAATATGATCGCCAAGCTGCTTAGTGCAGTCGGTGGTAGTGGCAATATCGGTAAGTGCGGTAACTGCATGACGCGCTTACGTTTAACATTAAATAATACGGCATTGGCCGATCAGGCTCTGCTGAAAACCCTTCCCGGCGTAATGGGCGTGGTGGAGAGTGACCAACAACTGCAGATCATTTTAGGCCCAGGCAAAGCGCAAACGGCGGCCGATATGATGAATGAGATGATCGCTAACGGTGACGGTGCTGAGACGGATATGGCCGTAACTGCCGATCTATCCGCGATTGCTGCTGAGCAGAAAAAGCAGATGAAGAGCAAACAGACCAGCGGCGTACAACGTTTTTTAAGCAAATTTGCGACCATTTTTACGCCGCTGATCCCCGGTTTCATTGCTGCGGGCTTGTTGCTTGGTTTTGCCACTTTGCTGGAGCAAATGTTCGTTATCGATCAATCGCCTAGCCAGTTTATGCTCGATCTCATTACTTATATGAAAGTGTTTGGTAAAGGGCTATTTGCTTTCTTGAGTATTTTAATTGGTTATAACGCGCAGCAAGCTTTCGGTGGCTCGGGTGTTAATGGTGCCATTTTAGCTTCGCTGTTTGTGCTGGGGTATAACCCAGAGGCGACAACGGGTATCTACTCGGGTATGAGTGAATTCTTTGGCTTCGCCATTGACCCACGCGGCAACATTATCGGGGTACTATTGGCCTCTATTTTGGGCGCGCAAGTAGAACGTAAAGTGCGTCAATACATGCCTGATGATTTGGATATGATCTTAACCTCTGTGGTGACGTTACTCATCATGGGCGCGGTGACTTTCTTGGTGATCATGCCGATTGGTGGTGAGCTGTTTAAAGGCATGTCATGGTTGTTTTTGAACCTCAATGATAACCCGTTGGGCGCGGCGTTACTGTCGGGTTTGTTCTTAATTTCGGTGGTGTTTGGTATTCACCAAGGGTTTGTGCCAGTCTATTTTGCGCTGATGGATGTACAAGGTTTTAACTCTCTGTTTCCTATTTTGGCGATGGCGGGCGGCGGCCAAGTGGGCGCTTCGCTGGCACTCTATTTCAAAGCGAATAAAGATGCGTTGCTGCGCACGCAAGTGAAAGGGGCGATCATTCCCGGTATTTTGGGGATTGGCGAACCACTGATTTATGGCGTAACCTTGCCGCGGGTTAAACCGTTTGTCACCGCTTGCATTGGTGGGGCGGCGGGCGGTTTCTTTGTCGGCTTAGTTTCTTACCTTGGTTTGCCAGTAGGATTAAATACGGTGTTTGGCCCGTCAGGCATTGTCGCCATTCCATTGATGACTTCCGAGCAAGGAATTTTTGCTGGGATGATGGTGTTTGTTGGCGGTCTTTTAATCTCCTACACTGTTGGCTTTCTCGCGACCTACTTTTTTGGCTGCAAAGATGTCGATTTAAGCTAATTCACCACCCCCCCCTATGTATGGTATGCAAAATACCCAAACTCGGTCAAGTGAGGGTATTGGGTGAAATAGCGCGGCCTTTAGCACATCTTCTTTCTCTGTTGGATGTGTCTAAAGGCCTTTTCTTTGGCCTAAAGAGCATCCACTACGCAAGTTCGCCTATAAACCCACCTGTTTGATGCGCCCATAGCTGAGCATAAACGCCTTGTTGTTGCAGCAACTCTTGGTGTGAGCCTTGCTCAATGATTCGTCCTTCATCCAGCACAATTAAGCGATCCATAGCGGCAATGGTTGATAAACGGTGCGCAATGGCGATCACGGTTTTGTTTTCCATCAGCGTTTCAAAATTTTCTTGAATAGCCGCTTCCACTTCTGAATCTAGGGCCGAGGTGGCTTCATCCATGATCAGAATCGGCGCATTTTTTAATAGCACTCTGGCAATCGCAATGCGTTGGCGTTGGCCGCCAGAGAGTTTGACACCGCGTTCTCCCACTTGAACATCGTAGCCGAGGTTGCCATTCTCATCCTGCAACTGCGCGATAAAATCATGAGCATGCGCTTGACGGCTTGCTTCTATCAGCGCCTCTTCCCCGGCATCTGGGTTGCCATACAGAATGTTGTCGCGGATTGAGCGGTGCAACAGAGAAGTATCTTGCGTGATCATACCAATGTGTTGGCGCAGTGAATCTTGGCTAACCTGCGAAATATCTTGCCCATCAATGCAGATTTTGCCGCCATTCAAATCGTAAAATCGCAGCAGCAAGTTAACCAGTGTGGATTTACCCGCGCCCGAACGACCCACTAACCCCACTTTTTCGCCCGCTTTTAACTCAAAGTTAAGCGCTTCAAACACAGTGTTCTCTTGTCCATAGTGAAAGTGAACGTTATGGAAGCTGATTTGCCCTTGCGTTACTTGCAGCGGCGGCGCATTGGCTACATCCGTTATGGTTACTGGTTGCGACAAGGTATTCATTCCATCCACCACAGTACCGATATTTTCAAATAGTGCGCTTACTTCCCACATGATCCATTTCGACATGCCTTGTACGCGCAGCGCAATGCTAATCGCAATCGCAATGACACCGACAGTCACTGAGGCATCGAGCCACAAATTGATTGATAAAGCGGCGATAGAAAACAGCAGTAAATAGTTGATGGCGTCAACACTCCATAACAGGCACGTCACCATGCGCATCTGTTGGTACACGGTGTTCAAAAACCGTTTCATGCTGCTTTTGGCGTACTGCATTTCTCGTTGCGAATGGGAAAACAGTTTCACGGTGGCAATGTTGGTGTAACTGTCGACTATGCTGCCCGTCATAGTTGAGCGAGCATCGGCTTGATCGGTCGCCACTTTTTTCATCTTGGGAATGAAATACAATTGAATGATGATGTAGGCCACGAGCCAAATCAGAATCGGGATCATCAAGATGCGGTCAGATTCGCCCATCATCCAAATCATCGAGACGAAGTAGACCGCGATGTAAACCAGTACATCGACCAGTTTCATCACTGTTTCTCGCACGGCGAGTGAACTTTGCATCACTTTGGTGGCGATCCGCCCCGCGAAATCGCGTTGGAAAAAACTGACGCTCTGTTTGAGTAAGTAGCGGTGGATCATCCAACGTATCGACATCGGGTAATTACCCAGTAGCGTTTGGTGCATGATCATGGAGTGGAAGAAAGCCAGCAGCGGCATAATGACCACCACCAGCGCAGCCATTACCCACAAGCGGTCACTCTGATCAGCCCAGAATGTCGCACGTTGTTGGCTGCCAAGCATATCAACCAATTCACCCATATAGCGAATGAGGGTGACTTCGGCAATCGCCACACAAGCACTGAGCAGTGACATGACCAATAACGGTACTTCAAAACCCCGCGTGTAATGACGGCAGAAGGCTAATAAGGAGTTAGGCGGTTGTTGCGGCTCTTCTTTAGGAAACGCCGTTGTGAGATTTTCAAACCATTGAAACATAGGTGATCAACTTATGGTGATGTGCGAGTGAGATTCATTCTTATTTTTATCTGTTAAATATTGAATTTATCAGTAAAATGACGGGCAATAATAATGATAATAAAAACGTTTCTCAAACTAATTAAAGCAGGAGGTATCCTTTAATGGATCTCATTCGCCCAAGCTTGCTGGGGACAGCAATTCACAACATATTAAAAATCAGCGCATTACCTTGTCTGTTCATGGTTTCGGCTACGGCACAAGCTGAGCAAACACCGCCACCAGTTTTAGACACGATCGTGGTAACGGCATCGGCATTGAAAGTCGATACCCCGACACAAGAAACCGCAAAGTCGGTCACTGTCATTGAACGTGATGAACTGGACCAGCATAACGTACAAAAACTGGATGAAGCATTGCGCTATACGCCGGGGTACACCTCACCTTATGGCGCGGATAACGACGCCGAATGGATGTTTGTGCGTGGTTTTGAACCGAGTGTCTATCTCGATGGTAACCGTCTTTATAAAGAAGGTTTCTTTGCTTGGACGGTTGAACCCTTTGGTTTAGAGCAAGTTGAATTGGTGAAAGGCCCGTCTTCTGTGCTGTATGGTGAGTCCATGCCGGGCGGCATTGCCAACGTGGTGCAGAAAAAGCCGACTGATGGCGCGCAGCATTCCGTATCTCTGTCGGTGGGGAATAAAAATTACCAGCAGTTGGGTGTCGATATTGCCGATTGGGCCAACCAAGATGGCAGCCAGCGCTACCGCTTGGTGGCGATGGTTAATCAAAAAGAGGGAGAATTGGATGGCATTGAGAGCCAGCGCGTTTATGTTGCGCCAAGCTATGCTGTCGATTTATCAGATCAAACCACGCTAACGCTGATGGCCACTTTCTTGAAAGATAACGGCGTGCCACAAAACGGTTTCTTCCCAAGCGATGGCACATTAGTGGCGCTGCCCAATGGCGAGACGATTGCGCCTAACCGCAACTTTGGCGAGCCGGATCACGATGATTTCGATAAAACACAACTGTCGTTCGGCTACCAACTCTCTCATCAACTGAACGACACTTGGAGCCTCAAGCAAAACTTCAACTACGCCTATGTTGATCTGTACCTACGAAGCTCTTCGGCCTATCAAAATGCTTGGCAAGACAGCGACCCATACACATTGGCACGTTATACCTTGATCAATGATGGCGATGCACACAGCGTAACCTTAGATAACAACGCCCAAGCACAATGGCAAAGTAGCCAATTTGAGCACCGCTTACTGACCGGGTTTGACATTCAGTATCACCAAAATAAATGGCTGGGTAATGGCACTGGTTCACAGGTGGGCGTGATCAACAGTCTTAATCCGACCTACGGCAATGTGCCTGATCTCTCAAGCAGCTTGTATGACAATGAGATTGTCAAACAGCAACTGGGTGTGTACGCGCAATATCAAACGAAGTGGCAACAGAAATGGGTTCTGAATTTAGGTGGCCGCTACGACAAAATTGATGTTGAAAGCAAAGGTTTGAATAAAGATGAGCTTGATGATGGCCAACTGTCATTAAACAGCGGTTTGATCTATTTAGCCGATAACGGTTTGTCACCTTATGTAAGCTACTCAGAATCTTTCTATGTGATCAGCAGCTTAGATTTCACCACCAACAAACTCTACAAACCCGTTGAGAGCAACCAAACCGAGGTGGGTGTGAAATACATACCAAGCTGGCTCGATGGCTATGTCAATCTGGCGTGGTTTGATATCGACCAGAAAAATGCAACCGCCTCTACTGTCGGCAGCAATGGTGCGTTAACTACCAGTCAATCGGGCACAAAAACCAATACGCAAGGGCTCGAAGTGGAAGCTCGCATGGCTGTGACAGAGAATCTGATGCTGAATGCCAGCTACACCTATCTCGATGCTCATACGGGTGAAGGAACGAGCCAGAAGCGCAAGTCGATGATTCCGCGCCACTTAGCGACAGGTTGGGCGAGCTATGATTTTGCAGGCCTTGGGATTGAGGGGCTGACGTTGGGCTCTGGCGTGCGTTATACCGGAACGTCTGTGGATGCCTCGCTCGATAAAAAGGTGCCTGCTTATATGCTGTGGGATGCAATGGCAAGCTACGCCATCAATACACAGTGGGATGTGCAGGTTAACCTCAATAATATTTTGGATGACGAGTCCCTTGCTGGTTGTGATTTCGGAACCTGCTATTACGGCGAATCACGTCGTATGGTGGCAAGCGTGAATTACCGCTGGTAAGTCAGCATGAACTCACCTTCGCTGAAGGTGAGTTTGACGGTTTTTGAACATTCCCGCGCCGGCGGGGATGTGTGTTTTAGGTGGTTCGGTTTTTGGGGGAGAGTGATGTTTACCTTATCAAATGTTCAAGTGGTACGCGGTGGACGAAGCATTTTATCCATTGAATCACTGAATATTCCCACCACAGAGTTAACTGTGGTACTCGGCCATAATGGCTCTGGTAAATCCACGCTGGTGAGTTTGATTTCTGGTCAGCAAGCACCTGACCGTGGCGACGTGTTACTTAATCAGCAGCCGATTGCCGAGCTCAGCGCCAGAGCGCTGGCTAAAGCGGTGGCGTTTTTGCCACAAAAATTGCCAACTTCAGCGGGGTTAACGGTACGAGAGTTAGTACGCCTTGGGCGTTTTCCGTGGCGTGGTCCTTTTGGTCGCTGGCAAAATCAGGATGAAGTGATCATCGATCAAGCGATCGCCCAAACCGGCGTCACTGAATTTGCCTATACCTTGGCCGATGAATTGTCTGGTGGTGAAAGGCAACGCGCTTGGGTGGCGATGCTGTTGGCGCAGCAGTCTCCGGTGCTGATTTTAGATGAGCCAACTTCAGCGTTAGATGTGCAGCACCAATATCAGTTAATGGCTCTGCTTGCGCAATTAAACCAGACACAAGGCTGCGGAATTATCGTCATTTTGCATGATCTGAACCTTGCGCTACGTTACGCGACCCACATTGTCGCGCTCAAGCAGGGCAAGGTTGCTTTTGAAGGCGATGCCTCTTTATTGGCCGATGAAGCACGTTTATCGGCGCTTTATCAAACGCCGATCCAACTGCTGGATCACCCAATGTCCAATTCAGATTCTCACACGCATAAGGTCGCGATTGTATGTGCTTAAACCTTGTAAAGCGCTGGCTGGTTGCTGGCTTACTCTCTGTTTTTTCGAGTGTCGCTTTTAGCGCGCCATTGACCGTACACGACAGCCGCGGAGAGCAAACTCTACAGCAGCGGCCACAACGTGTGGTGGTGCTCAATTGGGATTTACTTGAGCAAGTGATTGAACTGGGTATCACACCCGTTGGCGCGCCAGAGCTTGCTAGTTATCAAGATTGGGTTGTCAAACCGCAAGTGCCGCAAGGGGTAGAAGATATCGGCACGCGCGTTGAACCCAATTTGGAAAAAATTGCTGCACTGAAACCAGATCTCATTCTCGCTGCTGCGCCGCAGCAAGATTTAATCACACCGTTAGAGCGCATTGCTCCGGTGCTCTATTTCTCTAATTTTCAAGCCAGTGATGACAGTGGCGCAGTCGCGATTGACCATTTTCGCCAATTAGCGCAGCTCTTTGACAAGCAAGCGCTCGCCGAGCAAAAACTGACCACAATGACGGAACGTTTTGCGCAGTTAAGAGCACAAATTGACATCGCGTTTTCTCATCAAACACCCGCGGTGGTGGCGATGCGTTTTGCTAATCCAACCTCGGTGTTCCTTTACGGTGAAAACTCCACCACTCATTATGTGTTGAAGCAATTGGGCTTGCATGAAGCGCTGCCTCAGCCTGCCAAAGAGTGGGGGATTGTGCAACATCGGTTAACGGATTTGCAGTATGTTGAGCAAGGTTATGTGCTCTATTTCTTGCCATTTGCCCAGCAAGCACAGCTAGAAAAATCAATGCTTTGGCAAGCGATGCCGTTTGTGCGTCAAGCGCGAGTGAACTCGGTTGAGAGTGTCTGGAACTACGGCGGTGCGATGTCACTACAATACATTGCAGAAGCGCTGACACGCAGTTTGCTTGAGGTTGCGCCTAAGTCATGAACGGAAAAGTGTTTCTCGCACTGAGTAGTGCGCTGCTGCTTGCGGCGATGCTCAGTGTGCAAATTGGCAATGGCGTTGATCTAGTCACGCAATGGCAACTGTTGTGGGCGCAACGTGAAGCGAGCTCTTTTGCTGAGTTCAATTTCCTATATGGTCAATTGCCCCGTTTGGTGATGACGTTGCTGGTGGGCGCGATGTTGGGTTTGGTCGGCAGTGTGATGCAACAACTGACGCAGAATAACCTCACTTCACCATTGACGCTGGGCACCTCATCTGGAGCTTGGCTGGCGCTGATTATTCTCAACATTGGTTTTCCAAGCCTAGTCGCCAGTTACAGTGCGTTGGCGGCAATGAGTGGTGCTTTGCTCGCATTTGCGTTGATCGTGGTGATTGCGGGCGTGCGTAACATGACGGGCTTGCCGTTGATTGTGGCAGGCATGGTGGTGAACCTGCTACTTGGCGCGATTGCGACGGCACTGATTCTACTCAATGAACAATACGCCAAAAACGTCTTCATGTGGGGCGCGGGCGATCTGGCGCAAAATGGCTGGGATTGGGTGCAGTGGTTGCTGCCGCGGTTATCGGTCTCCTTATTGATTTTACTGTTTGCGCCAAGGGTTCTGACGTTATTGCGTTTAGGTCATCAAGGTGCTGCGGCTCGTGGTCTGCCTGTCATTCCTGCATTTTTAATCTTAATGGTGCTCGGGATTTGGTTGGTTTCAGCCTCGATTACAGCGGTGGGCGTCATCAGTTTTATCGGGCTACTCACGCCAAACATCGCCCGTGCTATGGGGGCAAGAACGCCCAAACAAGAGCTCTATTCGAGCTTACTGCTTGGCGCGTTACTGCTTTTATTAACCGATATGCTCGCAATGTGCTTGAGCCTATGGACTACGCAAGTCATCGCCAGCGGTATCACAGCCGCGGCGATTGGTGCGCCCGCATTGATCTGGTTTAGTCGCCGTCAGCTCAGGGCGCAAGATACATTGACTATCTCACTGCCTCAGTCGCGCGCATCATTAAGCCGTGTCGCACTATTGGGGTTGTTGCTAATGATGCTGGCAGCACTTGGGTTGCATACGTTGTTTCAAATGAACGAACTCAGTTGGCAATTGGCGTTGCCAAGCAGCTATCAGTGGTCATTACGCTGGCCGCGCATGCTCACCGCATTGTGTGCCGGTATTGGTCTTGCCCTAGCAGGTAGCATTTTGCAACGTTTGATATACAACCCGTTAGCCAGCCCAGATATTTTAGGGGTCTCGTCAGGGGCGACGTTTGCGTTGGTGTTTGCCAATCTCTTTTTAGGTCAAAGCTTGTTAGCCGCTCATTGGGTGACAGCGTTGTTGGGTAGTTTACTGGTGTTGGTGGCATTAGTTGTGCTGGGTAAGCGTCATCAATACGCCGCGTCGAGTTTGATTTTAACCGGGATAGCCATCACCGCACTGCTTGAATCCTTAGTGCAATTTTGTTTGGCTAAAGGGTCAGAAGACAGTTATCGAATTTTACAGTGGTTGGCAGGCTCAACCTATCGCGTTACGCCTGACCAAGCGCTGTTGCTGGCCGTTTTGGTGCTGTTGCTGGCCGCGGCCACCATCGCACTGTCGCGTTGGCTGACTTTAATCTCCATTGGTCGTCGTTTTGCCAGTGCGCGCGGCGTTAATGCGCAAAGCACCAGTTTGATTTTATTGACCATTGTGGCGCTGTTATGTGCGCTGGTGACGGCGACGATGGGGCCAGTGTCGTTTGTGGGTTTGATCGCGCCGCACATGGCGATGATGCTAGGCGCACAGCAAAGTAAAACCCAACTGCTGGTGGCAAGTTTAGTCGGTGCATCATTAATGTTGTGGGCAGATTGGCTCGGACAGGTGATCGTTTATCCGATGCAAATTGCGGCTGGCACGCTCGTGGCGATTCTCGGTGGGAGCTATTTCTTGCTGTTACTGTTGGTCAATCGTTCAAAATAAGCTCAGTCTATTTACCATTGGCATCGATAGTGTTAACGAATAGCCCTGTGTATACAGGGCTTGCGGCTATTTTTTGGTGATTTTATCTAAATAACCCATCGCAAAGGCCGATAAGACAAAGGTAATGTGCAGCAGTAAGTACCACTTGATTTTTTCACTGTCGATATTTTCAGTGTTCATGAAGACTTTCAGCAAATGAATTGAGGAGATGGCGACAATCGATGCCGAAACCTTATTTTTTAACGATCCTGTGTCTAATTTTCCGAGCCAGCCGAGCTTATCATCCTCTTCGGCGATATCAATTTTAGAGACAAAATTCTCATAGCCTGAAAACATTACCATCACAATCAACCCACCAACCAATGAAATATCAATCAAAGAAAGTGTCACTAAAATCAGGCTGACTTCATCGGTGCTCAAGATGTTAGGTAGCAGATGAAACACTTCTTGGAAAAATTTAATGCCTAATGCCAGCAGCACTAAACTTAACCCCAAATAGATAGGGGCCATAATCCAGCGCGCTGAATAGAGTAGTTTTTCGACGATATTTTCCATAATTATTCCGTTTATGATCTCCACGAAGTATGTGGAATAAGGGGTGATAATACTGTGTTTTCTTGTGATTTGGCTACGTTATTGCACAAAGTTTTTGTAGAGCAATATAAGCCAGCCAAGCTGATATTCAAGGGGGCGTGGTACGCGTTTTATCACCATTGCATGATGTTGAAAATATTGTACTGTTTTGTATGGAATTGTCTTGATGTATTTATAAATTCAATAAATGGGTGATAATAAGCGCTCAATTCGAATGAGTGTCGTTCCATACATACTGAGAATCTTAATTTGCGTAATATTCTATTTTTTCACCCATTGAGCTTATTATTGCTGCTTGTCATATCGGCCAGTTCGCTATCGACGGAGTTACCTAAAAGTCATCGCATTCACGAAGGTCAGCTTGAAAACGGCTTAAGGTACCAATTAGTCCATAACACGACACCTGCTCATGCTGTCATTATGCGTATGCGCATTGCGGGTGGTTCTTTAGTCGAGTCAGATCAAGAACAAGGCTTGATGCATCTTTTAGAACACATGGCGTTTAAAGGTTCGGACTCTGTAGCCGAAGGGGAGATGATTCGCCAACTTGAACGCTTAGGATTAAGTTTTGGATCCGATACCAATGCGGTGACTCAATTCAATCAAACCGTGTATGAGTTCAATATTGCTCAAGGAGACTCACAAAAAGTAGCAACTGGTTTGTGGCTTATGAGAGAGATTGCGGATCGCCTTAAGCTTGAACCAAAGGCGTTGGAGCAAGAAAAACCGGTTGTTGTGGCGGAATGGAAAGAGAGAAATTCCGCTGATGTTGAGAATTATCGTCAACAGCTGAGCTTCTTATATCCGAGGAGCCCTTTGTCAAAACGTTTGCCAATTGGTGATCTCGATGTAGTAAAACATGCTAGCTCAGAGCAGTTACGTTCACTTTATCAACGTTTTTACACGCCAGAACGCACCACAATCATTGTGGTGGGAGACCTTGATGTTGCTCAGGCCGAAGAGCAGATCAAACGACTTTTTTCTAACTGGGTACCTCACCGGGATGCGGTACCGCTACGGGCTGACCATTTGATGTTGCCTGCAGTAAGGACACACTTGCAAGCTGATGCTTTCTTTGATGCTCGTTTGCCGACCCAAATTTCGCTTGGTGTGATTGCACCACAAGAGCGACAAGCAGATAGCGTTGAAAGTCGCCATGAAATGATCCTTGAATCAATATTGTCGAACTTACTCTACCAACGTTTACTTCCCCATCTGATAGACCAAGAGGGGATAACGAATGCTTTTGTTAATATTGAACAAGATTTCGGTATCGCATCACGGATGGAATTGTCACTGGTAACCTTGCCCGAGCAGTGGCGGCATGGGCTGACATTACTTGAACAGACGGTGCGACAAGCGATTCGATACGGTTTTAATCAGAGCGAAATTGATCAAGCGATCAAGGCAATGCATGCTGATTATCAGCAAAGAGCAGCAAGTAGCGATACCTTGCATAGTTTTTCGATTGCGCAAGGCCTAGTGACAAGTGATGCTCAGCAATTTGTCCCGATTGAACCGACGTTCGCGCTTGCTCTTTTTGAAGCTTATCAACCTCAAATCACCGCCGCTCGATTGCACGACCTGCTTACAGAACGTTGGCAAGGTAAGCCGTGGATTTATCTTTCTGGGCCATACCAGGTTGAGAAAATCAATCAAACGCTACTCGATGTATATGAACAAAGCCAAAAACAGCCAGTAGAGCCTTATCAAACATCATCGGTCGAGGCATTTGCCTACCGTGAATTTGGTGAGGCGGGCACGCTCGTTCACGACAAGCGAGATCCCGAAACGGGGATTCGGATGTTGAAATTTGCCAATGGCGTTAAGCTCAACATCAAGCCAACCGAGTTAGAGAAAAACGTCATCTACCTCAATCTTGCATTAGGTTTTGGCGAATATCCGTTACCTAGAAAAGAGGGCATTCAGGCACTGTTTAATGATGGCTTTGTTGCTGGTGGGTTAGAGCAGCATTCGTTTCAGCAGTTAATTCATCTCTTTTCTGCTGCCAATGTGACGACGGGGTTCAATGTCGGAACGCTTGGTTTTGCGAGTCAGGATTTCACCAATCAAGCGTCGCTTGACCAACAGTTAGCACTGCAAACGGCATTTTTAACGAGCCCGGGCTGGCGAGAAGAGGGGATGAACCAATTTCGTCAACGAGTACTGGCAGCGAGTAACAGCCAGAACACGACGCCAGAAGAGGCATTTTGGACGGTGTTACCTGAATTATTGCACCCTGACGACCCACGATTTCGTAGCCATGACGAGGAACTGTTAAAGCGTCATTTTTCAGAATTAGTTCCAGTGTTTGCCTCGGCGGTAGATAAAGGTCTTTTAGAAATTGCCATTGTGGGTGATCTTGACGAAGAGAAAACGATTCAATCGGTTGCTAAAACGCTGGGCGCTTTGCCGCGTCATCCAGAAAAAGAGCTGCAAGTTGAGCGCGTTGAGTTTCCACCAGTGCCTGCATCACATATTGTTGAGCATCAAGGTTCAGCCAATGCCGCGGCATTGGCTTGGCTGTGGCCAACGACTGATAAGGTGAATGCCGAACACTACGCAAAACTGATGCTGCTTGAAGAGGTTCTCAGTATTTTGTTGACGGAAGAAGTGAGAGAAAAGGCTGGCGCGAGTTACTCACCTTACCCATTTAGCAGCAATGATTTTCTTCCCACAGGATTTGGTTATTTGGGGCTGTTCAGTGTGACAGACACAACGCAACTTAAATTAGTGGAAGAGAGTTTTGATGCGGTATTGTCTCGAGTGAAAGCTGATCATGGCATCGATGCTGATATGTTGCAACGAGCGAAACAACCGCTTCTACAATGGTTAGATAGCCTGCCAGAAAAGAATGTATTTTGGCTTGATGTCGCATCGTTAACTCAAACTTATCCGCATCGCTATAGTCGTTGGCAGGAGGTTCGTCACGCCATCAATCAGGTGAGTACGAATGATCTGCGTCATGTTGCTAATCAATATTTACAAGCAGACAAACGACTGAGTGTTAAGATATTACCCAGCACTACCTCTGCAATCTAAAAATAAAATGAGCCTCCTATTGGGGGCTCATTTTTATGATGAAACTTATCACTTTGTTATATTTTTCTTGGATTAATGTCACTTATTTAAACATAGAT
>Ga0075011_10000052_pt1 | contig 54223 bp, 45 predicted proteins | sample TARM_MetaG_T_14_FD_72354 | JGI IMG/M metagenome (GOLD analysis project Ga0075011, IMG submission 72354) | Freshwater microbial communities from Pennsylvania, USA, analyzing microbe dynamics in response to fracking - TARM_MetaG_T_14 | ecosystem: Environmental > Aquatic > Freshwater > River...
GTTTAATGCTGTACAATTTAGGTTAAATAAACTAATAACGGAAATTGGCAATGAAAAGAGAACAGACAATAGATAATCTCTACAAACTCGCCGAACAGACCCAACAAGTTCAGTCCGATCGTATTGAGATTGTTTTGGAAGAGCGCAAAGACGATCATTTCCCTGCTATGTCTAAAGCATTAATGGAAACTCGTTCTGGCTTAACGCGACGTAAACTTGATGAAGCGATCGCGAAAATGGAAGCGGCTGGTCATCAGTTTACAAAGAATAATGCTAATCACTATTCTATTTCGTTATCAGAAGCACATATGTTGATGGACGCTGCCGGGTTACCTAAGTTCCACGAGCGTAAAAAGAATTCTGAAAACAAGCCGTGGATTATCAATGTACAAAACCAAAAAGGTGGTACCGGTAAGTCAATGACGGCGGTACATCTTGCAGCCTGTCTTGCGCTCAACCTAGATAAGCGTTACCGCATCTGTCTGATTGACTTGGATCCTCAAGGCTCACTGCGCCTGTTTTTAAACCCACAAATAAGTGTCGCTGAGCATAGCAATATCTATTCAGCAGTCGATATTATGCTGGATAATGTGCCCGATGAAGTTGAAGTGGATACTGAGTTTTTGCGTAAAAATGTCATGTTGCCAACCCAGTATCCAAACTTAAAGACAATTTCTGCTTTCCCTGAAGACGCGATGTTTAACGCAGAAGCCTGGCAATATCTTTCGCAAAACCAGTCGTTAGATATCGTACGACTGCTCAAAGAAAAGCTTATTGATAAAATTGCCGACGATTTCGATATCATCATGATTGATACTGGCCCGCACGTTGACCCTTTGGTGTGGAACGCTATGTATGCTTCAAATGCGCTATTAATCCCCTGTGCTGCTAAGCGTCTTGACTGGGCTTCTACGGTTAACTTTTTCCAGCATCTACCAACAGTGTATGAGATGTTTCCTGAGGACTGGAAAGGGCTTGAGTTTGTGCGTTTAATGCCAACCATGTTTGAAGATGACAACAAAAAGCAAGTGTCTGTTCTGACCGAAATGAACTATTTGTTGGGTGATCAGGTCATGATGGCAACGATTCCTCGCAGCCGAGCATTTGAGACATGTGCGGATACATATAGCACTGTGTTTGACCTCACTACCAGTGATTTTGAAGGCGGTAAGAAAACATTGGCCACGGCGCAAGATTCGGTTCAGAAAAGCGCACTTGAGCTGGAAAGAGTGCTTCATAGCAACTGGAATTCATTAAATCAGGGGTAAGTAAGTTATGGCAATTAAGACATCTGATCTGAATGCAAAATTATTTGGTAAAGTGGATAAGCGCCGTGCAACTACGCCGAAAGAAGCGCAATCTGCAGCAAGAGAGCAGGCTCAGGTTATTGAACTTGCGGTAGCTGGTGAGCAAATCGTGACTTTTGAGTTGTTGCGCATTCCTGCTGAACAAGTGGCTGAGAAAACGTCTGTGTTTGCTGCTAATGCCCGCGAGCAGAGTTTTCTTAATGAACATGCGTTGTCTGACGTTTTGAGTACCCTGCGTGACAGAGGGCAGCAATACCCTGCTGTTGGGCGTCGCATTGCTGATGGCACAATTGAAGTGCTTGATGGTAGTCGTCGTCGTATGTCCTGTATTCTGGCGAACAAAGAGTTCTTAATCTATGTTGCTGACGATATAAACGCTGAGCATGCGAAATTCTTATCGGATGTCGCCAATGCTCATAAACCGCTCTCTCTGTATGAAAAAGGCAAAGAGATGCAGGCTAAGCTGGATAGCGGTGAAGCGGAAGATCAGAAAGCACTGGCAAAAATGTTTCAGTGTAGTGAAGCATTGGTCAGTGGTGCATTAAAGGCGGCTGATTTACCACTTGAACTGTTACAGGCTTACCCTAATGTGGTTGAACTGGGTCGACCTACCATCGTTAAACTGCATAAACAGTTTAACGAGCTGGATGAAGAGCAGCGTTCCGCGCTAATCAATAAATGTCATGAAGATGATGGCTTCGTTTGGCAGCGTTGCAGCTCTCAGGGAGTCGCGCGCATTACCAAAGAGGTGACGGAAACCATTGAAGAGTGGATTCATGATTTGGTACCACCGAAGAAGACGGTTTCAAATAAAGTGGATTTAATTAAAGGGCGTGTGAGCTACGCTCGCAAAGGCAGCAATCTGACCTTAAATTTGAAAAAGGTGGATGACGCGCTAATGAAAGATATTCTGGAATATCTTGAAAGTAAAATTGATTAGTTTCATTTGTCTTATAAATAGAAATCCCGCGTTTTAACGCGGGATTTTTTTATCTATTAATTTCTTAAACGTTGCCAGTATTTTTCGTAGATGGCTAAAGTTTCCGCGCCGACATCGTTTATGAACTCACCGTTTGCAATATCTTCGTCTGTTGGGAAAATAGTGGTGTTATCACGTAATTCTTCAGGTAGTAATGCTCTGCCTGTCGTTGTTGCAGACGCATAACCAAGGCTATTGACGATTTCTGCCTGGTTATCTGCCTGATACATGAAGTTTATAAACTTGTGCGCTAACACTTTGTTTTTGCTTCCTGATGGAATTGTAAAGTTATCCATCCATAGGACAGCACCTTCCACCGGGAAAACAAATTTAAGTTCTGCCATATCGACTTGACCCTGATAAGCATTACCATTCCATTGCATACCTAGTGCTGCTTCACCTGAAACATAAGGGACATGTGGCGCGTCAGAGTTATACAGCAACACGTTATCTTTGAGTGCAACCAGTGACTGGTAAGCTTGCGCTATTTCATTTTCGTTTTTGCTGTTGATGCTGTATCCATTGAGTTTCAACGCCATGCCGAATACGTCGCGGATATCATCAATCAGCATGACTTGTTGCTGGTATTTTTCGTCCCATAAATCTGACCAACGCGTAATGCCTTCAGGAACTAACGCTTCGTTATAACTCATGCCAGTAACACCAAAAATATAAGGCAGTGAGTACTTGTTCTGTGGATCATGAGCTTGGCCTAACAGAGCTGGTAAGGTGTCTTTCATGTTCGGGATCTGGCTGTGGTCCAACTCAGCAAGTAAACCTTCCCGCCCCATTTTTTCGATAAAATAGGCTGAAGCAAATACAACATCATAACCAGTACCTTTAAGAAGTTTGAGTTTGGTATACATAGACTCGTTATTCTCAAATGTTGAGTAATTGATAGTCACACCTTGCTGTTGCTCAAACTGTTTTAGCGACGATTCAGGTAAATAACCGCCCCATGCGTAAACGTTTAGAGTTTGAGTTTGTGCATTCACTTGTGTCGCTGCAATCGCTGCTGATAGAACCAATCCTTTGATGAAAGTTTTCATTAAATGTCTTGCCCTTATAACCAGTACTTTACTGGGGATCGGCGGAATAATTAGACAAAATTCGTTTTCAATAAAGCAAATATAATTTGTCGTGAAGGTAAAAATTTTTGGATCTGGCAATGGATGAAGCAGATGGAGCAAGAAAGGTTCAATATCACCAAGTTAGCGGGCTGTGTTACCATTAAATATTCGTTCCTGAAAGCACAATTTTATGAGTTCTGAATCCAACTACTTTTTGTCCTACTTTGCTCGTCTTCGTCAAATAGCTAAGCAGCAGAAATATCGCTATGGCATCGCTCTTGCGGGAGATGCGCAGTGGAATACTGAAGTATGCGAGGCGTGGATTGCAGAGGTGCGCAACTGTGGGATATTCCAACTGGGCGGCACTCCTTTATCCGGAACTACTTATGTACCGTTTAAAAAGGGGCAGCAATTTCTCGGTCAAGAATGCGAATTGCTAATTTGTGATTTTAGCCAAGGGTGGGATGCAAACAGTTTTAGTGCGGCTCTTGGTACCGTTGTTGGCGGCGGAATTGTCGTTGTTGTTGGCTTTCCTGTTTGCTCTGATAATCCTGCAGATGTTTGGATTTGTCGGGCGTTGGATGAGCTAATCCATCTGTCTGAACAGAGCTCCCCTTTACTTCCTGATGACTCTATTCAGAACTCTGATATCGACTTTTCTCAGCAGCAGCAAGCAATTACCAATATCGTTCGTGTTGTTGAAGGCCATCGTAAGCGCCCTTTTATTCTGACAGCCGACAGAGGAAGGGGGAAAAGTAGCGCTTTAGGAATGGCAGCAGCAAAACTGATGAATTCAAGAAATATCGATATTGTTGTGACAGCGCCAGCTCTATCTTCGGTGGCACCGGTATTTCAATACGCTAAACAAGCGTTAAGCGATGTTGTCGTTAAGCGAGGTTTGGTTACAACTGATAATTCAAGTTTACGGTTTATCGCACCAGACGAGCTTCTTCTCACGCGTCCAAGTTGTGACCTACTTTTGGTTGACGAAGCAGCAGCATTGCCTCTTCCGATGCTTCAGAGAGTTGTTGAACATTATCATCGAGTGGTATTTTCTTCCACAATACACGGCTATGAAGGCAGTGGAAGAGGGTTTACTCTTAAATTTCATCAATGGTTGAAATCTGTTCGGTCGGGAATGCATAGCCAAACCATTTCTCAGCCAATACGCTGGAGCCTAGATGATCCGCTGGAAGCATGGCATCGTAAAAGCTTTTTACTTGATTTTGGATTTGAACCTATCCATCAGTCAATTGATTTGTCCGGTTTAGGTTATCGTACGGTAGGGAAAGACGAATTGGTTTCCTGCCCAGAGCTGACGCACGACATATTTAGCTTGTTGGTTAACGCTCATTATCAAACTTCACCTAACGATTTATTTCATTTGCTTGGTGATGATGCGATGAGCGTGATGATTGCAACTTATTGTGGAGATGTTGTTGGTTGCATACTATCTGTTAAAGAGGGGGAGCTGGAAAAAACGACGATTGATGATATTCAGTCAGGTGTTCGCCGTCCCAAAGGGCATTTAGCGCCGGTGACTATCGCCAATCAGCTTGGCTTTTCTGTTGCGGCTCAACAAGCAAGTGTGCGAATAATGCGCATAGCGGTTCATCCCGATTTGCAACATCAGGGAATCGGTGTCGAGTTAGTTCGTTGCTTTATGCAACAGCAGACTTGCGACTATATTTCCACGAGTTTTGGTGCAACACCAATATTGGTTAAGTTCTGGCAACGTTGCGGTTTTCAGGCGATAAAGATAGGGTCTCAACGTGATCAATCGAGCGGCTGTTATTCGTTATTGATGGTTAACAGTGATAAGGTGAGTTGGTTAAGTGAGGCTATTGAGCAATTCCAATATCATTTTATTTATGAGTTGGCTGATTCGTTGAATTTGATAGAGGCGGATTTGGTTAAAGCGCTGGTCTCAACAAATTCGCAGCCAAGTGTGCCATCATCAAAAAGTTTAATTCGTTGCTATGCTCAAGGTGGAGCTAACTATGAGAGTGTTGCTGTTTGGTTACACTATTTATTATTGTCACTGCCGGATGATGTTTTCCAAACGGTCTCTAATCTTATGATTGATAAAGTACTACTGCGTTACTGTTGGAAAGTGTGTGCTCAAAAATATAGCCTCTCGGGCAGAAAGCAAATCGAGGCTCAGCTTCGCCAGGAACTCACAAACTTGTTAGTTGATTTACAGTGTAAAACAGCAGGTTAAGGTATCTGTTTACATTGTAAATCGAGAATAGCTCTAGAGTTTTAAGCCGTGACTTTTATTCCATGGGGATTGTCGTTGAGTCTGGCGCGGATAAGTCATGGTGACATCTGACAAGTGTGTGCTATGTCTAAGTTTTTCTTCTTCTATGCATAGATCTGATTTTTCTTTTATTGGCGTTAATTGATAATAAAACCTTGCTTGCTACTCGAGCGAATACACCTTTCTTTTTGGAAAGTGTGTCTGCGTTTGGGTGTGATTCTTGCAGGTACTATGAAATGTACTTATAACCAGACAAACGGTTTTTTGTTTGTGTGGTTATTTTAATGTGGAAATCAGAGAAAATTTTGAACTTGAATAACCATTTTGTCGGGTTATTTACACTGTAAAGTTGTATGTTTATACCGTAAGTTACCAGATAAAGTGATGAAACCCTGAGTTTAAACATAGAATTATTTGGGGTTAGTCTCAAGTTCGATACACTGATTTGTCTATGATGCGTGCCGTAAAGGTTAAGTTGTATGTGGAAAGATGTCATTGCATTGACGGAAGATAAAAACCGTGTTGTTGCAAAGCTTGCAAATGAACAATTTGTAAAGAAAGAGTTTACCAGTGAAGGATTGACAAAAGCGCTCCAGGAAATTGATGCGGCTAAGCTTTGTATACTTGATGATGCGGTGAATCTTTTTATTAATTGTGCTGAAGAGGGCAAAAGCGAAGCTTTCAAAGGGATTGTTATTGCTGAGCGTCGTAACGCAATTTTAGAGGTTAGTCTCAGTGAAAGCGACATGATTGCGAGTATGACAGTGACCGGGGCATATGGTGGAAGAGGCCTTAAAGGTGTAGAAATTGTTCAGGCGCTGGCTGATGCGATGGTTATCAAAGGAATTGATAAACAAGCATTAAAGAAAGTGTTTGTAATGAGTAATAAGCTGCCAGCTGGAGAGGTCTTTACTCAGGTTGTTGCTGAAGGGAAAAATGCAATTGATGGCAAAGACGCAAAATTCTTACCTTTAGTGGAAGATGTTAACAAGCGGGTGCTTGCGCCAAAAGATTCAAACCGCGCCAGTGATAAAATTGATATGCGCGATTTGGGAGAAACAATCACTGTCGGTGAGAATGATCCTCTCATGCGTCGTCAGCCTGCCACAAAAGGTGAACCTGGTTTTACGGTACAAGGCAAAGTCATTCCGCCTAAGCCGGGAACAGATTATGAACTTGTTGCTGGTAAAGGCACTCATATTAGCCCCTCTAATCCGAATTTATTACTCGCCAGTATGGCGGGCATGCCTGTATTTAGAAACAAAACCATTGATGTAGAAAGTGCACTTTGTCTAAATAATGTGAGTGTCGCGACCGGACATGTGAAATTTAAAGGCAATGTGGTTATTACTGGTGATGTCGAACCGGGGATGATTGTCAGAGCAACAGGGTCGGTGACGATTGGAGGGTTTATCGAGTCTGCAGATGTACAAGCTCAGGGAAATATTGAGGTTGGCAAAGGCATCATTGGTCATACGTCAACGGAAGATGATGAAAAGTCATGTACTGTAAAATCCGGAAGCTCTATTACTGCTAACTATGCACAGTATGCTGAACTGCAGGCGGGAGAAGACATTAATATTGCTGTTCACAGTATGGGAAATACGATACGTTGTGGTCATAATTTAACGGTACTTGATGCTCAGGAGAAACAGGGAACGCTTAGTGGCGGGACAGCAAAAGTGGGCGGAAAGGTTGTATGCTTAAATTTGGGTGTTGAAGGTGATACTCCTACAGTAGTTGAAGCGTTCGCCAGTTTTGCCCGTTACAAAGAAAGAATTGCCAGTCATCGTGATCAGTATAAGTTAGCGCAAGAAAGCACGATGAATGCTATTCGTCAGGAGCTGGAGTTTAAAAAGCGTCCTAAAGCGGAACGAACTGAAGAAGAAGAGTTAGAAATCAACAGTAAGAAAGAAGCGGCAAACGAACGCCTGGAAAAAGTTAAAGCGGCTGTTGAGGCATTAAACGAAGAATTTGAATTGGCTTTAAGTGCCAACACAATTGAAGCTAAGGGCAAAGTTTTCACTCATGTTACAGTAGAGTATGGCGAAGAGAAAATCGTGATCAAACGAGCGAAAGGTCCAACGATCTTCTCGTTTAACCAGTATGAAATTGACGTTTCATCTAAGCTTGAAAATGAAGATGTAGGAATCTAGTCTTCATTATTACATATTGGAAGGGGGAGCATGTTGTGCTCCCCCTTTGAGTTTTAATCGGAATGCATTTTGCTCATTATTGAACACTCACTTATCCCAATCGGTATTATCTTACCGCTCTGACTTTTCCTTGTTTCAAGTCATTTAATACTATGGACTTCGGTCCATCCGCGATTATGGCCCCTTTTTCCATGACAATAACCCGATCGACCACATCTAACATTGATGTTTTGTGTGTAATCAATATTAATGTTTCACTAGACGTTAACTGTTTTATCTGGTTTTTTATGTGCATTTCTGAACGGTTATCCATTGCACTGGTGGGTTCATCCATCAGCAGCACAGGGGGGCGGCCCAGAATGGCTCGTGCTATAGAAACCGCTTGACGCTGCCCGCCGGATAACAACATGCCACCTTCACCGACCTGTCGCTCCAAACCTGCAGGATCTTGTTGAGTAAATACTGTGACACCTGCTCGGTTGGCTGCATCCATCACTTCCCGGTCATCCACCAGCGGGCGTCCAAGAGTGATATTGTCGCGGATAGTGCCATAAAATAGGACGCTTTCTTGAGGAACGCAGCCTATATTGCGCCTGATATCGATATGATGCAGTTGCTGGATGTCAGTATCATCGATTCGTACGTGTCCCTCTGTGGGCTTATACAGCCCCATAATTAACCGTTCCAGAGTGGTTTTCCCTGAGCCTATGCGACCAATAATTGCCACCTTCTCACCCGGGTTGATGGTTAAACTTAAATCCCGAATGGACGCGACCGGAGAATCCGGGTAATGGAAAGTCACTTTTTCCAATTCAATTTTTCCCTGGATCATCGGACGGTGAATGTACCGCTTACCTTGTTCTTGTTCATCCGGCATCTCCATCACTTGTTCAATGATTTTTAGTGAAGATTTCGCCTGATTATAGCGAGTAGATAATAACGACAGCTGGACCATTGGTGCGATAGCGCGGCCACTAAGCATTGTGGCGGCAATTAATCCCCCCATGGTAAGCTGACCCTCTGCTATTAAATAGACACCAAGGATAATCATACCAACGCTGGAAGCTTGCTGAACCAGACTGGCGGTACTTTGAATTCCGTCGGTAATTCGCCGACTTTTAATGTTCCAGTTTGCCATATGAGCCACCGCTTCTTCCCAGCGGTACTGGAACTGACTTTGAGCTCCAAATAGTTTTACCGTTTCAAGACCGGCCAAGCTCTCTATCAGGTTGGCGTATTTTTGCGAAGCAAGACGAGATCCCTCTTCTATCGCTCTTCGCAGTGGTGCCTGAATAAGAAATGAGTAGATAATCAGAATGACTACCCCGGTAATGGGTACATAGACTAAATCGCCGGCCATTAACCAAATTAATACTAAAAAGAGTACGGCAAATGGTAAATCAATCAGCGAGGAAATTGTTGCTGATGTAAAAAATTCACGAATCGATTCAAACTCCTGTAAGTGACGCGCAAACGCACCTACCGATGGAGGTCGTGATTCCATTCTTATTCCCATTACTTTGCTGAACAATTTGGATGACAGAAGAATGTCTGATTTTTTGCCGGCGACATCAATAAAATAATTGCGTAGCATCTTTAACAAGAAATCGAATAAAAAGATGACGAAAACACCGCTGGCCAGAACCCATAACGTTTCAAATGCGAGGTTGGGTAGTACCTTATCGTACACAAGGCGGGTAAACATTGGCGCTGCGATAGCAAACAGGTTAATCAGCAAAGAAGCCAGTACCACATCACGATATATTCGTTTGGATTGCCATATCGTTCCCCAGAACCAGTGACCTTCGCGGGTTTTAAGTATTTCAGGAGAGCGTTCATCATAACGAAACTGCTTTTTAACCATGAAATAGCGGCCGATATAACGGTTTTTTAGCTCTTCTAATGGGTAAGCAATTGGCACCATGCCTGATTCAGCAGTAACGATTTCAGCTTCCTGTTTTTCTTCGTTGATGCTGTTAAGTACACAGGCTTCATTACCTTTCAGTAGCAGTACCACTGGAAAAACTAAATGAGGAATATCTTTTAATTCTGAACGGTTTTCTTTGGCGATAAGTCCCGCTCGCTCTGCTGAACGAGGGAAAAGAAAAGGTGTTAGCTTACCGTCAGTCAAAGGCAGACCGTTTACCAAAGCATCAGGTGAATTCGCCAATCCATAAAAACGACTCACATAGACCAGAGAATTAAGTAGCGTATCTTGCATTACAACTGCCTTTATCGTTATTTATCAACAATGAAACCCTGGAATACTTCAATAAAGTGTTCCGATAGGAAATCGAGTTGTGCTTGAGTTTCCACGCGCGATGCGATGGTTTTTATTCCCAAATTATGCGCAGTTCGAGAAATCGAGGTTAAGGTGAACTTCTGTTTTTCATCGTCAAGATGGTGAGTAAACAGATAATCCAGTTTTACGTACTTTGGTCTGAACTCGTTAATGTAGTCTAGCGATTGGAAATTACGTCCGTAATTATCAACGCCGAAATCCGCACCTGCCGAACGAACAGCATTACAGAATAGCGCAGTATGATGAGGTGCGTTGATAAAGCAGCTTTCTGGAATTTCGAAATGAAGTCGATCACAGACTGTCGGGTGTTTGTTCAGCATTTGCGTTATCCAGCGAATAAAGCTTGGCTGTTCAATGCTGCTTTGCGCAATGTTGATGGCCAACGGAGCATCGAACTCATTTGCTTCCAGTTTTTCGATCATTTTTACAATGACGTATTCATCAAATTTGTGGCTTGCGTTTAGCTGTTCCAAAGCAAACAAGTATTGATTAGCGGTATAACGTTCATCGCCGTTTTCAATGGCTGAGAAGACTTCACGGTGAAAGGTATGCCCCCAGCCGTCATTTGCAGCCTGAAAACGGTATTTGAACCAGTCATTATGCATTGCTTCTTCAACCAATGACTTCCACTGTTGTTTACCTTTAATGATTTGATCGGTTTCAGCAGCAATGAAGCCGTATTTAACTTCAGCGTCTGCTTTGGCCTGAGCCACGGCGTTGTCCAGCAAGGACAGAATCTGGGTTGATGTCTTCTGACTCCGGTTATGAACGAAACCAAGGTAGGCTTTTTCTTGCGTCATTCCGGTTGGATCTGCACTGGTATCCTGTATGCACCCGTTGATACTCTCCGCAACCAATTTGAGTTCCGGCTCATCCATATTCGGCAAAATAAAGCCAAACTCATCAGTTGAAATCCGCGCGATAGTGGCACCTGACTGGGAGATGGTGACTTTAAGATGCTCCGCCAGATCTCGAATCATGCCATCGCCAGCTTCATAGCCCTTTTCTTCATACAGGTCTTTAATAAACTGAGCTTGAAGAATCGCCACGCCTCCTGAGCCGCCCTCAGCCAGCCAGCTGTTGAGCTGGTTCATGTAGTAAGCACGATTACCAAGTTGGGATACAGGGTCAATGTAGGCGCGTTCGCGTAACATCTGAGCTTCTTGTGCCTGCGCCTTGAATGACTTTTCTACTTGAGCAGACATGCTATTAATACCTTCTACCACAGAAATCAGATCTTTGGTCTTCGGAAGGGGAAGGGGTTCGCCAAAGTAGTTGCGAGCAACCTGTTCCATCTTTTTAACGATCAGTTGCAGAGGGCGAAGAGCACGTTTAAGGATTAAGGAAATTGCGACTAAACCAGCAAAGAATACAGCACTAAAAGCAATACACAGACGAATTAAAGCACTCCATAGTTGAGAGTAGGCTTCTCCAGGGTGACTGATAATTTCAACTTCTGCCAGTTGCATCCAACCGCTTGTCACTACTCGCTGGTCATGAATTGGCTGGAATAGGTTCAGCTCAGTAAACCAGTCAGGTACGGCATTGGGTTTAATAGGGTACGCACGCTCAATTTGGTTATCACTATCTAGAAATTTTAAGCGAACAAGAGAGTAAGTGCTGCCATCGAAGAGTGCATTAATAACAGACTCAACAGCGACTGTGTCTTTGCTCTCTAAATAGGGAGCAAGCGCCAGCCCTACTGTATTGATCGTGTTACTCACTTCTGAGCGTTGTTGTTGCTCTAAGTTGTCGCGAGTCGTGTTAAATTCAATCACAAAGACTGAAGCTAACAGCAGAATAAATACGGTGATCATTCCTGCGACCAGTTGTTTATATAATGTCATAGTGCCTACTCATCGTAACTGATTAGTGGTTTTTTCAGTTTAAGAGCGCGCTCTCGGGCGCGTAAGTCATTCCAAAGGCTAAGGCGGGAAGAATCGCCAGCAAGCTGACCATTCTTCGTTTTCATTAGCCACAAATTTTTACCGTTGAAACTGTATATGGGTAGTAAGTCCCGACGGGTAGAAGCGGGTTTGATTTCACCATCAATGTTATCCAGGATTAGCGGCTCTGCATTCGGTGTTGAGTAATACGCTAAAACCATATGGAACTGGTTAAGAGTGATCGCTTTAACATAGACCAGTCGTAATTTTTTGTCGGATACGCCTAATTCAATCAAAGAAAAGTACTTAGCAATCGTAAAGTCTTCACAGTCGCCTGCGTTACTGCCTAAAAACTCCAGTGGTGTTGCCCAGTAATCTTTTTTTCCCCATAAGTTAATATCATCGACGAAATAGAGTTGGTTAAAAAAGCGGTTAACCTGAGTGAGCTGCTCTCGTTCTGAAAGCCCCTGATAACGTTTCATCTCAGCTCGCCAGGTCATTACTCGTTTTCCTGCTCTTGGCCCGTAGGTAGCTGATACCGCATCAACCCAAGCTTGCTCTTGTGTGCTGAGCGCTACAGAAATTGATGACGTCACCAAAAACAGTGCTGCTAATATCCAGCGTTTCATTGCCAGCTCTTACGATGTGTTTGATACATAGTCAAATAACCTTATGAGCGTTGGTTCTATTCTCGCAACGCATTTTTCTTGGCTCTGAGAATGGGTTCAAGTAAGTATTCCATAACCGTGCGTTTACCTGTGATGATATCAATAGAAGCTGTCATACCGGGGATGATTGGTAAGCTTTCATCGTGTCCCAGAGATGTTTCTTTAGTGCGAACCCGTACGAGATAAAAACTGTTGCCTTCTTCATCCTGTGTCGTGTCGGCACTGATGTGCTCCAGTGTTCCCTCTAAGCCACCGTATTTCGTAAAATCATAGGCACTAAACTTAACGACAGCATGAAGATCAGGGCGCAAAAATGCGATATCTTGCGGTGCGATTTGTGCTTCAACCAGCAATGTGTCTTCTGTCGGTACGATTTCCACTATATCCATGCCCGGCTGAATGACACCACCAACGGTATTTACATTCAGTGTTTTTACAGTACCGGTTACCGGTGACACAACGACAGTTCGATTCACTCTGTCTTCCAGGCCAACGGCAGATTCAGTGAGCGATGAAAGTTTATCTTGTGCCTGATTCAGTTCTTGCTGTTGTTGAGATCGAAATTTCTGTGCTGTATCGATACGGCTGAGCATCGCTTCACGGATATTGGATTTGAGTACCGGAACTTTGAGTTCGCTTGAGGTTAGTTCCCGGCGCGTATCGTTGACCTGACGTTGCAGTTTCAGAAGTTCGATTCGAGGAACAACACCCTCGTTTGCGAGAGGTTCAGTGATTTCCAGTTCTTTTCTGGCGAAATCATAGCTTTGACGCAGGTTACGAATCCGTGCCTGTATTTCAATGAGCTCTTGCTGCTTCTGTTTAACCTGCTGCGAAACCACGGAAATTTGGTTACGTAAGTTGTCTAAGTCCTGGCGATATTCGGCGCGTTGACGGGCAACAAGACTAGGCTGTGTTTCGCTGAGGATTGGTGGGAATGCAAGCTTGTTGTAATCAATGTGAACGCTGTTTTGCCAGTTGTCTTCACTGAAATCTTCATCAATAACCACGCTGGAGAGCGAAGCTGAAAGTTGTAATACGTTGGCAGTTAAGTTTGCAACCTGTTGTTCTCGTTCACGAAAGTCAGAGCGGAAACGAGTATCATCAATCAGAATCAACTGCTGGCCTTTTTTGACCTGTTCTCCCTCGCGAACCAGTATTTGTTTCACCAACCCACCTTCAAGGTTTTGAATAATCTGCACTTGCGATGAAGGGACAACCTTTCCCTGACCCCGGGTGACCTTATCTATTTTGGCCCAGGAAGCCCATACCGAGGCGGCAATAACAAACAAAATCATGACCCAAAGCAGAACCCTTGCACTACTTGGTGTGTTTAAAAGAAGTGCGGCGGTTTGATCATCGACGTATTCCAGTTCTGTCTGCGAGAGTTTGTTGTAACTGCTCTTACTCATTATTGATTCCTGATTTAACGTATTAACCTATGGGTGAATACTCCATAACCCTATAAGAATAAATGTTAATTCTATGCTGCGTATAGCTATTTACATTGAAAATTTGAATTTACTTGCCTTTATAATAGGTCGGCTGTATTAATTGATGTCAAACTTGCGGTTTTTTCTTCATTCTTTTGGGTTACATATAGTCTAGACGGTAAGTCGCTATACGTCGTTATGGCGGTGTGGAGGGCTTTTCTGTCGCAATAACTTGAGTTCTGAAACGGTAAAGAGGACAATCGGCAAAAAAGAATGAGGAGTAGAAATGGATCTTTCAGATATTCGCCGGGAATATATTCGGGGTGGTTTAAGAAGAAAGGATTTACTTGCTGATCCCATTGACCAATTTAACTTATGGTTACAGCAAGCGGTTGATGCCAACTTGACGGACCCGACCGCAATGACAGTTGCGACCGTCGATCAACATGGTCAGCCTTTTCAGCGTATCGTACTGTTGAAAAACTTAGATCAAAATGGTTTTGTGTTCTATACCAACTTGGGTAGCAGAAAAGCCCAACATATTGAGCACAATAATAAAGTCAGTATTCATTTTCCGTGGCATCCTCTGGAGCGACAAGTCCATATTACGGGTACAGCAGAGAAGCTGTCAGCGATGGAAAATATGAAGTATTTTACCTCTCGCCCTAAAGAAAGTCAGATCGCTGCGATAGCCAGTCATCAGAGTAGCCGCATTTCTGCTCGTGGTATTCTGGAAGGTAAATATCTGGAATTAAAGCAGAAATTTGCTAATGGTGAGATTCCTGTACCCAGTTTTTGGGGCGGATACCGAGTCCGGCCCGAGAGTATTGAATTCTGGCAGGGTGGGGAGCACCGTTTACACGACCGCTTCTTGTTCAGTAAAACGGATGGTTCATGGAACATCGATCGCTTAGCCCCCTAGGCCTCGGTATTCGATCTGAAAAGACACAAAAAAGAGGGAAGATAATCCGGAAGATAATCCCTCTTTTTTTTATACCATAACTCTTTGAGTATTCTTGCCTTAAAGTTCGCGAAGGACTCGGAAACCAACATAGTTGGCGGCGGTAGTTGATGAGATAAACAGCTGTTTATCTGCCTTGGCCATTTCCGGAGAAAAACTCCATGCCCCGCCTTTGGCCATACCTCGAGGGTCATTGGTCCATTCCCAAACGTTACCCACCATGTCATAAAACCCAAGACGGTTTGGTTCAAATGATTGAACCGGTGAAGTACTTTTGTTTGACCACTGTGTGCCACTCCAGCCGGTATTTGCGCGCCCGGCTCCAAATTCGTCACCCCACCAATATCCTTCCTGGCTTCCAGAGCGTGCCGCTATTTCCCATTCATCTTCGGTTGGTAATCGGTATTTGAATCCGGTCTGCTTTGACAGCCAACGTGTATAAGCGACGGCGTCGTTGCGGCTAATACATACAGCAGGAGACTGCGCTGACTGCTTGAAGCCTGGATTGCGCCAGTAACTATCTGCAACCGGAGTGACTTCAGAATCATTAACAGAAATACAGACGTTTTTCAGTTCCGCATCCGTTTGGTAATTGGTTTGATTTACAAATCGTTCAAACTGCTCAACAGTCACCGGAGCTGCACCCAATGCGAAAGCATGATCAAGGGCAACTTGTCTTGACGCCTGCTCTCCTAGCAGATATTCACCACGGATAATGGTCACAACCTGTGGTGCTTTTGCTCCGCCCTGCAGTGAATCTGCGAATTTGTCACCTGCTTTGAGCGTATTTTCATATTCTCTGAGTACGGCGCGTAATGTTTGGTCTGATGCCACACTCATTTCTCGGTGGAAAGAGCGATAGCCTTCTTTTTCAATGGTTATTGTGTGTTTGCCAACCGGCATTAACACTTCAACCGGCGTGCTGCCATAATGAACCCCATCAACGGTGACTTTATCGCCGTATTGATTTGAACGAACCGATAAACTGACCCAGGCAGTCTCTTTCTGTGGCTTTTCACCCTGTGAGTTTTCACCCGGAGCGAAACAGTATTGAGATTTAAGATCCAGCAGTTTACATGGTGCATTTTCAGCAGGTCTAGCGTCCAGTTGAGCACTAACGATGGTTCGGTATTTGTTTCCTTCGGAAAATCCTGAATCGACAGTGCTGTGTTTTAAGACGTGAATATTGAGAGAGACATCAGATAAATGCTGTTTAACCACCGCTGCTTCACTGGTTTCATCAATCAACCATGACTGAAACTGCTTAACCGCTTTTTGTAACGCTAGTTCAGTAGTCTGTTCGCTACACTGAGCTAATGTCATATCAGCACTGCACTGGTTGGTAAAGCTAACTTTCTGTTCACCAGTACGTTTAAGCTCACTACGTAATCTTTCTGCTCTTGCTCTGAGTTTGTTTTGTTGTAAAGCCGCAATGTTCTGTTCGATGGATTTTTGCGCCGCCTTTTTTTGCGCGAGTGTAACTTCCAGCTCCTGGAGTTTTTGCTCCGCTTCGAGACGTGATTTTTGATTCTGCTTCACCTCTAACCAAGCGGTTTGATAGGCTTGTTGTGAGGCCGTAATATCCAGATCAGGATCATCGATCATTTTTTGGTAGTCAGACTCAAGATTAGACTTTGCTTTGTTCAAGTCGTTTTCGAGTTTGGTTGCCAACTTATTCAGGCGATCCACTTCTGCTTGTTGATTATCGAAAACAGTCTGTTCTGACTGAGTCGCGTTTTTTGCTTCCTGCAGCTCTGAATGTTTACTGAACAGCGCGTCATCAATGGCCATTACAGAGGAAGGCGTCCCTTCTGCCAACGTCGATGTCGCCATTAAGCAAGGTGAGAGTGCTATTAAAAGAGCTGATAAACCTTGTCGCATTGTTGTCTACTTCAGTTATGTTTAAAAAATACTTGGGCTATTCTAAACGAAAACGCCATTTTGTCAGAAGCTATCTTTACAATAACTTGGTTACAAAATGGCGTTTTATCAACAGCTTTGTGAATCATGACAGAAAATTCTGTCTTTTAGCCGTTTTTGTTTGGTCTTAGTTTTACCCAAATTGAGTCATTTCCATTCACAGTGATAACTCGGTTATAAGTTTCAAAGCCATCTTTTGCCACTGTTACCTGATGACGTCCGGCTGGCAGAACAATTTCAACTGGTGTACTGCCGTAATTGATACCGTTAATCGTTACTGAGTCATTGTATTGATCAGAACGGACCGTGACATTGGCCCATTGCTTATCATCTTTTTTCGCTTTGTTATCTGCTGTTCCTTGTAAGCAGTAACGCGTCGATACGTTCAGCATTTTACATGCTGCAATAGCTTCTGGTTTCGCCTGAAGCTGAGCTTGCATTGTGGTGGTGTACTGATTGTTGCCTTCAAAACCACTGTTGATGATTTGGCTTTCCTGAACATGAATGTTCAGCTCAGCACCCTTGAGGTTTTGCTTAGCAATAACAGATTCAGTTAAACCATCGAGCAACTTAGCGCGGAATGTTTTAACGGCTTTTTGCTTGGTCAGGTATTTACCCTGGTTGGCACACTCACCCAGTGTCATCGTCGTTGAACATGTCGTTTTATAGCTTGTTTCCAGCACGCTGCTCTCACGAAGTTCTGCTTCAAGGCGTTTAACGCGGGCCTCAATTCGACTTTCTTCCAGGTTAGCGAATTCGGTCTTCAGACGAGCGCGTTTTTGCTTTATTTGCGAAAGACGCATTTCAGTCTCAGTAATGGACTGCTCATTGGTCAGCATTTCAGATTGGTTTTGTTTCACCGCTGCCCAGGCTTCCTGGTATTTCTTCTGAAAAGTGACTAAGTCTGTATCAGGATCTTCAAGAAGGCGAGAGTATTGCTTATCCAGAGCGGATTTTGCTCTGTTACGTTTAGCATCGAGTTCATCTGCTTCACGTTGCAGGCGCTCTTCTTCATTTTTCAATTGTTGAAGTCTGGCACCTTCCTCCTCATATTCTGAAGAAATCGCGTCAATTTCATTCTGTTTAATACTAATCTTTTCATCGATGCTCGCCACAGGATCGACCTGTGTTACTTGTTCCGCGTACACCGATGCAGTTACCCAAATTGGGCTTAGCGCAAGCAATAGCGCTGGGATGCGATATTTGATCATAGGTCCCTGCAACAATTTAACATTTAGCCACCAATAATAGTGGAAAGACAATCTTTTGACAGCCCGTAAATAAGCTGACTCTTTATGTAATCTTTGTAGCTTTTTTGTTCAAAGGCACTAAAACTTACGTCGACTTGCTACTAGGTCTCTGATTTTTGTAAATCTTATATTTGTGCATCTCCCATTTTGAGCAGATTAATAAAATATGCAAGCTCCGATTTTCGATTCGCGTAGTCGTTTTTTGATTGAACACGCATTGACCGTAATTTATGTGCACTTGATCATTGTTCCGATTAGTCTGTTCACTCTATTTTTAATATTACATTTTTTGTTTATATGCATTCTATTTCTTATCTGGGGAAAGGTTATCCAGAAATAGGCCAGAATATTGTTTTAGTATAAAATGTACATTATCGATATAAGATGAAGTGATTATGAGCGAACAAAAACAGACTGATTCAAATTCAACTGAGAAAATAGCCAAAGTTTTGTCGCCTCGACCTGCGCAACTCATCACTCTACCTGCTTATATGGAATGTCATGATCATAACTACACACAAATTGTGATTGGTCTAAAAGGGCATGCCGAATTTGAGGTATGTGGGAGCGGAAATATTATAGGACCGGGGCAGGGCTGTGTTGTTACGTCAGGCTCAGACCACGCATTTGGTGGTATTGTCGGACAATCGGACATCCTTACTCTTAACTTACCGACACCGTCTAATGACGATTCAGAAGCTTTGCAAAAAATCAATGAACTATCCCGTCAAGATATTTACTTTCAGCTTGATGGCCAAATTCAGCGCTTGATCCAAATGCTGGTGTTTGAAATGCAGTCTCACCCTGATGATTTACTGCTGAGTCGTGCATGCAGTGATACTGTTACCGCCGTTCTTCAACGCCATATATACAGTTTTTCTCCGCATAAAAAAGATTCTAGATTTGATTTAGATGCTGTTGATCGTTATATCGAACAGAACCTGAGCCGACGTATTTCGGTGGCTCAGTTGGCGGGCAGTGTTTTTCTAGGTGAGAGCCAGTTTCATATGTTATTTAAAGAACAAATTGGTCTCACCCCCCACCAATACGTGCTCAGTAAGCGTATTGATATGGCGAAAAGTCTAATTGAGCAGGGGCGTTTAAACCTTGGACAGATCGCGGAGCTGACCGGGTTTTCAAATCAAAGTACGTTTACTCATACATTTTCCCGTTTGCAGGGTATCTCACCTTCTCAGTTTAAAAAGCGTTGCTGTAACTGATCAGGATACACAGTCTTTTAGCCCCGTTTTCTGAACGCCCCATTATGGTTGGTCAGGGCTTGTTGACTTTGTTTGCTCGCAAATTGTTATCATTACTCACCTGCTGTTATCAATGTTCTGTAAGGTTATTTATTTGCTAAATAATCTGCGTTTCAGTTTGTTTCATATGATGTGATTGTGTTTATGTTTTGTTATAAAACCCAGTTTTTGGCAAAAAGCTCGGAGTTTTTGACAAGTAATCTTCATGAGCCCAAAATACACTGCAGCCATTGTAGGAAACCCTTATTGGATCAATGAGGGTAAGAGACAGAGGAAAGCGTGTGTTTACAGCGACAGATGTGTTGAAAGCAGAATTTGTAGAGCAACCGCTCAGCAAACTCTGGTCACAGATCTCTCCACTTTATATGGTGGATGAATCCCAATGGCTAAAAGAATTGTTGCCTCTGGCAACTCCGACAGAGGAAGAAAAATCAGCAATTTTGCGTAAGACAACCAGCCTGATTGAAGCGATTCGTAAAGATAAGCAGTCGATCCAAATGATTGATGCTTTGCTGTTGGAGTACAGTTTAGATACTCACGAGGGCATTTTGTTAATGTGTCTTGCTGAGGCGTTAATGCGCATTCCTGATCCAGAAACAGCAGATGCATTTATTAAAGATCGCTTGGGTGTCGCTGACTGGAAATCTCACCTTAAGAATTCTGATTCGGTTTTTGTGAATGCTTCAACCTGGGGATTAATGTTCACGGGTAAAGTGATTGGTTTACCGGATACTGAAAATACCAGCCCGGTTCAGGCGGTTAACCGCTTAGTTAATAAATTGTCTGAACCTGTGATTCGTAAAGCAATGCATCAGGCGATGAAGATCATGGGGCATCAGTTCGTGCTTGGCCGTGATATTTCAGAAGCCAAGAAAAACGGTCGTAAGATGCGCGATAAAGGCTACACCTATTCATTTGATATGCTTGGTGAAGCAGCGCTGACCACGGCGGATGCTAAAAAATACTGCAACGATTACCTCACCGCAATTGAAGCGGTCGGCAATGACACGTACGGCCTTGATACCAGCCCTGCACCGTCTATTTCAATTAAACTTTCCGCTTTGCACCCTCGTTATGAAGTGGCTAACCGTGATCGCGTGATGACTGAGCTTTATCAGACGCTTTTGGATTTACTTGCTAAAGCCAGAGAGCTGGATGTCGCGATTACGATTGACGCAGAAGAAGCTGATCGTCTGGAGCTTTCTCTGGAGCTATTTGAAAAAGTATACCGTAGCGATGTTGTTAAAGGGTGGGGTAAGTTTGGTCTTGTTATTCAATCGTATTCGAAACGTGCGCTTCCGGTACTAGTGTGGTTGACTGCATTAGCAAAACAGCAGGGGGACTTAATTCCGGTTCGTCTGGTTAAGGGGGCTTATTGGGATAGTGAGATAAAATGGTCTCAGCAGGCGGGGTATCAAGGCTATCCGGTTTATACCCGAAAAGAAGCGACAGATGTAGCGTATTTAGCCTGTGCACGTTTTTTACTGAGTGAACATGTGCGTGGAAATCTGTTCCCACAGTTTGCCAGTCACAATGCACAAACCGTCACTTCAATTGCGGTAATGGCTGAGCATAAAGACTTTGAATTCCAGCGTCTTCATGGAATGGGAGATGCGTTATATAACCATGCAATGCAAGCTTACCAGCAATCTGTTCGTATCTATGCTCCGGTTGGTAGCCACAAAGATCTTCTGCCGTATCTGGTTCGTCGACTTTTAGAAAACGGCGCCAACAGTTCGTTTGTTCATCGTTTAGTGGATGCGCGTTGTCCGATTTCAGCATTAACGGATCATCCTGTTGATACACTTCTGGCACACGAAACTTTGCATAACACTCAGATTCCGCTACCACCGGCGATCTTCCCTGATCGCACCAATTCTTATGGCGTTAACGTTGATATCGAGAGTGAGGCGTCTCCATTTGAGAAGCAAGTTGAATCTTTTTCTGAGCATCAGTGGCAAGGGGCTCCGATCATTAATGGTGTGTCAAAACTCGAAAGCATGATCAAGGAAAACATCGTTCCTGAAGTGGTCACTGCACCTTATGATCGTCGTATTCAGGTCGGAAAAGTTTACATGGCTTCCCATGATCATGTTTCCCAAGCGATCGAGTCGGCCGGTGCTGCTTTTAACTCCTGGAATCAGGCTGATCCGGCGGTTCGTAGTAAGAAGCTGGAGAATCTGGCTGACTTAATGGAGCGAAATTTAGCGGAGCTGGTAGCGATTTGTCACCATGAAGCTGGTAAGACGATTCATGACAGTATTGATGAAGTCAGAGAAGCCGTCGATTTTTGTCGATTCTATGCAAAACAGGTTGATTCTCTGGCTGAATTTACGGTTGAAGATTTTGATGGTTTACAGCGTCGTGTGGTACGCAAAGGGCGTGGCGTTTTTGTCTGTATCAGTCCGTGGAACTTCCCACTGGCTATTTTTCTGGGCCAGATTACCGCTGCATTAGTCGCTGGTAATACCGTCGTGGCAAAACCGGCAGAGCAGACCAGTTTAATTGCTGCGCGCGCTGTAGAACTGATGATTGAAGCTGGTTTTCCGGCTGGCGTTATTCAGTTATTGCCGGGGAAAGGGGCCGAAATTGGCCATGCGTTGACTTCACACCCCGATATTGCGGGCGTGGCGTTTACTGGTTCAACAGCGACCGCTCAGCGCATTAATCAAACTCTGGCTGAACGAGACGCTGAACCGGTCCCGTTTATCGCTGAAACTGGTGGTCAGAATGCAATGATTGTCGATAGTACCGCTTTACCCGAACAAGTCGTGCGTGATGTGCTACGTTCGGCATTTGCGTCTGCTGGCCAGCGTTGCTCAGCATTACGTGTTTTATATGTTCAGGCGGATATTGCTGACCGTATTATCGAGTTGATTGAAGGAGCGATGCAGGAGCTCTCGGTTGGTCTGCCATACTTGCATAGTACTGATGTCGGCCCGGTTATCGATAGCAAAGCAAAACAGACTTTGCTCGAACATATTGAGCACATGACGAAAACGCAGAGAAAAGTGGCTCAGTTAGCGTTGGGGAATGTGTGCCAGTACGGAGACTTTGTCGCACCGACAGCGTTTGAGATTTCGGATATTTCCTGTCTGACAGAAGAAAAATTTGGACCAATTCTGCATATTGTTCGCTTTAAAGCGAAAGAGCTGGCAGACGTTGTGAATCAGATTAATCAAACCGGTTACGGCTTAACTATGGGGGTTCATAGTCGTAACGAAACAACCTACCGTTGGATTGAGAAAAATGCTCGAGTGGGCAACTGCTATATCAACCGGGATCAGGTTGGCGCAGTGGTTGGAGTGCAACCTTTTGGTGGTCAGGGGTTATCTGGCACTGGGCCAAAAGCGGGTGGTCCGCACTATTTATACCGTTTTTCTCAGGTTCAATACTGTTAATCGAATAAGCGTAGGAGACCCAATATGGTTCATCAAGTAACTCGTTTTTCTGACGCTTTTTCGGCTTGGGAAAATTGGAATTTAACCGGTTTTGACTATAAATGTGAGTGCTTACTTTCATTTAAGTCGAATGTTGAAAGTTCAATGCCGCAATTGGCTAAGGTACTTTCTTATCACCTTCATCAGGCATCAGCGTTGTTGGCGCAATCGCATCAGCTGGTTGGCCCTACGGGTGAAACCAATGAGCTTTATACTGCAGGAAGAGGCGTAATTCTGATTATTCAGGATGATAACAGTAGCCCAGCCAAACAGGCAGTAACTGCTCAATTGTGCGCGGCTTTGATTGCGGGAAATACCGTTATTCTTTGTAGCGACGATGCTGAACTTATTTCAGCGCTAAAACCTGCTTTCGAGCAGTCATCAATGCCAGCCAATATACTTCAGTTTGTAACTCTTGATGCTCATATCCAGTTGATGGAATCTGATATCAGAAGTGTTGGGTATATCGGTAATCGTTCTGTTGAGCAGCGCCTTAACCGAGAGCTGGCAAAACGTCCAGGAGCTATCGTTAGCCTGGTATCTGAAACGGATCTTGGTGCAATACCAGTGGCATACGATCCACATCTTTCACTGCGCTTTATTACAGAACGTACACGTACGATAAATATTACAGCAGTGGGTGGGAATGCAACCCTGCTTGAGCTGGGTAGTGAGACTCACTAAATCGATTCTTTTTTTCTTCCCCTTCGTATTGAAGGGGAGCATGGAAGGTATTTAATACAGAGGACTAATACATGGAAAATAGCTTTGCTATTACAACCACCTTTATCGCTTATCTCATTATGATGTTAGCTATTGGTGTTTATGCTTATCAAAGAACCAAAAACTCTTCCGACTACTTTTTGGGCGGCCGTTCCTTAGGACCATGGCCTGCAGCACTTTCTGCCGGTGCATCTGATATGAGTGGCTGGTTACTGCTGGGGTTACCTGGTTATGCTTATGCTGCTGGTATGGAAGCCCTTTGGCTGGCTGGTGGTCTTTTAGCCGGTACCTGGCTCAACTGGTTACTGGTTGCAAAACGTCTGCGTACCTATAGCGTTACCACCGACTCTTTGACCTTACCTGAGTTTTTGTCACGTCGTTTTAATGATAAATCTAAACTGATTCAGACGATTTCAGCTTTCTTCATTCTTTTATTCTTCCTTTTCTATACCAGCTCTGGTCTAGTGGCTGGCGGGAAGCTGTTTGAAACTGTTTTTGGTATTGATTACACCATTGCTGTAATTATCGGCACCGTTTGTGTAGTTTCTTACACATTGTTTGGTGGTTTCCTAGCGGTCTCCTGGACAGACTTGGTGCAGGGATTACTTATGGCTGCAGCATTACTTGTGGTTCCTTTTGCTGCATTAGATGGCGGTTTTGGTACGCTAAACACAGAATTGTCCAATATTAACCCTGAACTGTTAACGTTGTGGAGTGGTCTGGATGGAGAGCCTTTATCAGCCATTGCGATTATTTCTTTAGCTGCCTGGGGCTTGGGTTATTTTGGACAGCCTCACATTCTGGCACGTTTCAAAGCATCACGAACCAATAAAGATCTAACAACGGCTCGTCGTATTGCTGTTATCTGGACGGGTTTGTCTATGTTCGGTGCAATGCTGGTTGGTTTTGTTGGCTTGGTGTATGTCACCAATAATCCTGCAATGACACTTGAAGACGGTGAGAAGATCTTCATGATTCTGGTGAATGCTATTTTCCATCCGGTCATTGCGGGTATCCTACTTGCTGCAATCCTGGCTGCAATCATGAGTACCGCTGACTCTCAGCTATTGGTTTCTTCTTCAGCGCTTGCAGAAGACTTCTATAAGCAGGTATTCAAAACAGATGCGAGTTCAGAAGATATTGTTCGCGTTGGTCGTATTGCTGTTATCGTATTGTCTATTATTGCTCTTGCTTTGGCCATGACGCCGGATAGTTCAGTACTTGGCTTGGTATCTTATGCTTGGGCAGGTTTTGGTGCTGCGTTTGGTCCTGCATTAGTACTTAGCCTTTACTGGTCTCGTATGAACCGTAACGGTGCATTAGCGGGCATTGTGGTTGGCGGCGTGACTATCGTAGTTTGGAAGCAGATTTCAGGTGGTTGGTTCGATATCTATGAAATCGTTCCGGGTATTATCTTCTCTGTAATTGCGATTGTTGTGGTGAGTTTGGTTACTGGAGAGCCTGAGCAAGCGGTTAAGTCACAGCACCAAACATTCCAGAAACAATTGGTTGATCTTGATTAATACTACACATATCTCATATTAATCGTCTTAAAGCCCCACTCCGGTGGGGCTTTTCTTACAAATAAACCTTTGCTAGCAGAAAGCTAAAACTTTGTACCTCGTTTAACTTGAATGTAAATCACATTTTTCGGTGAAATATTTGAGTATGTACTCGAAAGTGATTAAATAAACGTCATTACCATTTCATTCATTGTAACTAGAGGACTTGATCATGCCAGAAGCGTATTGCAACTGTTGCCGTAAACCAACACAGCACAAAGTTGTAATGAGGCGCAGCGTGAAAGAGCCAAGTTCAGGTTTCCAAGCCGTTCAATATTTCTTATCCATGTTGGTCCAGGGGGAGCACTACTACAAAATGGAAAAACAGATGTTTTGTCGTGAGTGTAATCACCAGACCAGTATCACCAAGCCAGAGTTTTCCGGTACGGGTACCGTCAAAGTTTAAGGTTTTTCTGTATAATAAGGGCGTCATTGGATGTCTTTTGATTACAAACATTAATCTCAAAAGATCAATCGACCAGATAACTTACTTCGATCTTAGGAGATTCTATGAACCAGGCCTCAGCCGTAGAAGCACAGTGGCAAAAACAACAAGTGACGGAACTGGAAGTATTGCATGCGCAACACAGTCGTTTATCTCTCCAGTTTGCGAATGACCCTTTTCCTGCTATGACCTCCGACAACAGCGCTTATCAGCATTGCGAGAGGCTTTGCTGGAAGAAAAAACGGCCTTAGTTGAAGCTTTGAGTGAAGATTTTGGTTTTCGCCCGAGGTTTGACTCTGTTTTTTGCGATGTGATGCCTGTTATTAATCAGTTGGCTTACACTTCTAAACAATTAAAAAAATGGATGAAGCCCTCACGTCGTCGTGCTGGCTCCATGGTCGCGCCTTCAAAAGTTACGGTTCATTATCAGCCCCTAGGTGTTGTGGGGATTGTCGTTCCGTGGAACTTTCCAGTAACGCTGAGTTTATCACCGTTAGTGACTGCGATTGCTGCAGGAAATCAGGTGATGGTTAAGTTCAGTGAATATACACCTGAAACAAACAAAGTGTTGCAGCGTATTATCAGCGCTTTGGGTGATGTGGCCGTATGTGTTGAAGGGGATCTCACCATTGCATCGGCGTTCAGCTCATTGCCTTTCGACCATCTTCTATTCACGGGATCAACGCCAGTTGGTAAAGTCGTTGCCCAATCCGCAGCGAAAAACTTGACGCCGGTAACGTTGGAATTAGGCGGAAAATCACCAACGATTATTGCTCCAGATGCAGATTTGGTTCGTAGTATTGATAACATCATGCAGGGGAAAGCCATTAACTCCGGGCAAATTTGTATTGCGCCAGACTATGTCATGTTACCTGAAGAGCATGTAGAAAAATTCGTTGAATTGTATCTTGACCGATTTACCAAACGATTCGTCAATAAAAAAAGCGAATTGGATTGTGCAAGCATCATTAACCAGCCACAACTTGACCGTTTACAGAGCTATGTGCAGGACGCAGAAGAGAAAGGAGCGCGAGTTTACACTGTAAAACAGCCGCTTGAACTGATTTCCAGACAAATGGCGCCAACGTTACTCACTGACGTTAATGACGATATGTTGGTAATGCAACATGAAATTTTTGGTCCGATAATGCCTGTTATTGGTTACCGTACGATTGAAGAAGCTATTGAACGAGTGAATACACAATCCCGTCCTTTGGCACTGTATTTAATGACCGACGATAATGATACTGCACAGTACGTTCTTAAGCATACTCACAGCGGCGGAATGTGCATTAATGACACTTTGATGCAGGTCGCGGCAGACTCAGCACCGTTTGGGGGCGTCGGCGATTCAGGTATGGGCCACTACCATGGGGTTGAAGGATTTAGAATTTTCTCTCATGCCAAAACAGTTGTGCATTCCTGGAGTAAATTCCCCCGCAGTGCATTGCTGCTTACTTATCGCAAATGGATTCTGAGTATCCTGAATCGATTTCTAATTCGCTGATTAGACCCCATTCAATCCGATTTTTAAGGCGCTTTTATAGCGCCTTTTTTGTGCTCTCTTCTCAGAAACCATCAATAATGCTTTCATAGCATCCTTTTATTACAAGGACAGGCACTTTATGAAAATGACAACTCTCTCAATTTCAGAAATTTCGATTTTCCGTCGAATGGTTTGACTGAACGAGTTTTCTTAAATCTCGATGTCGCTATATTGGCTTTTGCATATCAATATTGAGGGCAATGGAATGACAACAGCCAGGAATCAACAAATTTGCCTTGAAGCGACTCGCTATTATCACTGTGTTTCACGCTGTGTTCGCCGGACTTTTCTCTGTGGTTATGATGAATCTTCAAAAAAGAGCTATGAGCACCGCAGGGGATGGATTGAAGAACGAATCAAGCAACTCAGCGCTATTTACTGTATTGATATTTGTGCTTATGCCGTCATGAGTAATCACTATCATTTAGTAGTGCACATCAATAAGGAGTGCGCTCAATCCCTTAATGATGCTGACGTCATTGAACGATGGACATCGTTGCATGCCGCGCCTGTATTAATCCAACGCTATCTTAAGCAGGAATTGAATACTGAGGCGGAGTTGAAACCAGCGCTAAAAATGGTGAAGCAGTGGCGTGAACGGCTTTATAGCTTAAGTTGGTTTATGCGAGAGCTGAACTTTGACATCGCGATGAAAGCCAACCAGGAAGACGATTGCAAAGGTCATTTTTGGGAAAGTCGATACAAAAGCCAGGCATTGTTAGATGAGAAAGCTCTGATAGCAACAATGGCTTATGTTGATCTAAACCCTATTCGTTCAGGTGTTGCTCAGACTCCAGAAACGTCAGAACATACTTCAATTAAAGTTCGATTGGATGTGTTGAATAATCGGCTATCGACAGCTCCTTGTCTGCATCCGTTTATTGGTGGTCAGAGCAAGCAAAAGCTCTCAGGTATCCCATTCCGGCTAATGGATTATATAGAGCTGGTTGACTGGACAGGCAGGGAATTTCGCGAAGGCAAGTCGAATATCTCAGAGAAGTTACCACCACTGTTGGAAAGGCTTTGCTTAACGCAGCAAGATTGGTTTAAAGTTTGTACTCAGTTGGAAACAAAACGCTCTTTACTGGTAGGCAGTAAAGAAAGCCTCAGGCTGGTAATGTCTCAATTGAAAAGAAGTCGGTTACGTGGATATCAGTTAAGCTGACTACCTAAATTATTATTCCTCTTAACTAAAATGCAGTCTGTGTTGCGATTTGTTGCGCCATAAAAACACCAAAAGCTGGTGATATCCCCAAGATTAAGTATCCAAAACTATCAATGAGCGATTTTATTCACTTGATGAGCTACTGGAAAGGCTGAGTGTTATTTTCTATCTAATATGCCTGTCCTTTTTAAAAAGAAACCATGTTAGAGTGTCTGTCCTTATTTATTTTTTGTGTGACGAGATAGCAGCGACATGTTAGTTTCTCAATGGTTTATAGTTAAAGATTGGCTCCTGAACCGATGACAGACGACCAAAACCAACCGAAATATCAAATACGCAAAGCAAAAAACTTCGATACTGTTTATCGCAGTGCAAAGTGGCATGTATTTGAAAGTAATCAGGCGTTTTTCTTAACGGAAGCGGAGCTCAGAATCCGCTTAGAACGGAAAACAGATGTGGTTGAGTGGATCGACCAAGCCATCGATAAGCTGAAACAATATAACTACATTAAGAGTGATACTGATTTTGCTGATGACTTTATTGAAAAGGCGTATTTTGGTGACTATGGCGCTGGTTATATTATACAAACACTGCAAAAAAAGGGGCTGGACAGGAAGTTAATCACCAGCCGCATTAATGCTTTTAAAGCTGAGAGACATATTGATGAGCAGGAGATTTTAAACAACTACATCAATAGCTACTATCAGATCTTTGGTAACAATACCAAAGAGAAACTCATTAACCGTCTGACCAAGCGAGGGTTTACTCAGGCTCAAGCGGACAATGCAATAAAACAGCACGCAGATTTTCCAAACCTTAAAACCAATATTCAGGTTAAAGCTGAAAAGACAGATGTAGAAAAAGAGCTGATAAAAATGGCTCGCAAGGGCAAAGGATTAAAAGCAATTAAAGCGACGTTGCAAGCCAAACAGGTTGATATCTGTGGTATTGAGCAATTAGCTGAAAAATTGACTATGGATGAAACCATTGATTTTTATACCTCATGTGTAGAGGTTCTGAATAAGAAAGATTACGACCTATCCGATTTTAACCAGCGTTCGAAAGCTTACGCCTTTTTAGCCCAGAGAGGTTTCGACTCTGAGCAGATTAAGTTCGCAATATCTGAGTGTGAACAAAAAGACGATTGATTCCCTTGATAGCACTTAAAGTATCTGACGAATATCGGAAGATATATCGCTGATCATCTGACGTGCAGATTCATCTCTTAGCTGAACGAGAGAGATAAACAACAGGTCAGTGATAACGTTCTGTGCACTGCGTGAAGCGATGGATGAGCTGCGGTTTTCTATTTCATCAGCAATCGTATCAAAGGCCATATCTGCAATTTGCCTCAAACGACTTCGGTTTGGGGCCGTTAAGGCAATGACTTTTGCCCCTTGATCTTTGGCCGCTTCTGCTGCGACCAGGATTTCTTTTCGCTCTCCGGAAAATGAAATGCATATCTGTACATCGCGTTCGGTTAAAGTTCGGGCTACCGCGATTTGTACGTGACTGTCTTGCTCGGTCAGGGACGTTATGCCCAGTTTTAGCAGTTTGTAACTGAGATCTTTTGCTGTCAGCGCCGAGCCTCCAATCCCTACAATTTGCACTGTTCGAGCATCGTTTAACCACTGGACAGCCTGGTTGCAGGCGTCAAATGAAATTGCGTTGGTGGTTTGAAACATGGCTTCTGTTTTGGCTTTTATTAGCTTTTGCGCGATGACGGCCTGAGGATCATCAGCAAAAATACCACTGTGTAATGGGGCCGATTCCATTGCCTGATTGCGGCCAATTTCTTCTGATAACGCCAGTTTAAACTCGCTGTAGCCTTTATACCCGAGACGCTGGGTAAACTTCACAATAGTTGACTGGCTCACCTCGGCTTCTGCGGCAAGTTGTTGACTGGTCATATACGCCGCTTGTGTAGCGTTCTCAATAATCCAATCTGCGACCTGTCGGCCACTTTGTGATAACTGAGTGCGTCGAGCGATAATTTTATGGGTAACTGTCATCAATATAGACTCACTTTTTGAATAAATTATTCCGCAGAGGGAATAATGGTAGTTCTGGTCTTAACTAATTGATTAATGGTTATTATTGTCTGGTTTTTAATCGGTTTTTTGACTGCGTTTATCGTCATTATTCCACAGTTTTAATGGTTAAAGAATAACCTTTAGTGTGATTTTTGTCACTCAAAAGGAATATTTTATTCCATAAAATCGCTGGCATTGAAATACATCGAGAAGATAAGTGATGAAGATAGATTTAAGCCGATTAATGACAGAAAGCCGTAATCCGGCAAGTGCGGAAATAGATACACTCTCAACGATTGAGATGCTGAAAGTGATCAACGCTGAAGACCAGAAAGTTGCTTTAGCTGTTGAAGCGGTGCTGCCTCAAGTAGCACAAGCCGTCGATGCTATTACAGATGCTTTCTCTAAAGGTGGACGTTTAATTTATATGGGAGCGGGAACTTCAGGTCGTCTGGGTGTTTTAGATGCCAGTGAGTGCCCACCAACTTATGGAACATCAGCGGATTTGGTTGTGGGGTTAATTGCTGGTGGTCATCAGGCGATATTGAAAGCGGTGGAGAACGCAGAAGACAATCGTGAACTTGCTCAAAGTGACTTAAAAGACCTTAACCTCAACGACAATGATGTGGTGGTAGGTATTGCGGCCAGTGGGCGGACACCTTACGTGTTGGGAGGGTTGGACTACGCAACGGAAGTCGGTGCAACAACCGTGTCTGTCGCTTGTAACCCGGTTTGTCCAATGGCTGATGCGGCGCAGATCGCGATTCTTCCTGTTGTTGGGCCTGAAGTTGTGACCGGTTCATCGCGAATGAAAGCTGGCACGGCACAGAAGTTGGTGCTGAATATGCTGACATCGGGCGCGATGATTCGAAGTGGTAAGGTCTTTGGCAACCTGATGGTGGATGTAGAAGCGACTAACGCCAAGCTTATTCAGCGTCAAACCAATATTGTTGTAGAAGCGACCGGTGCTTCAACTGAAGAGGCCGAACAGGCTTTGAATGCCTGCGACCGACACTGCAAAACCGCAATTTTGATGATTCTTTCTGGTCTGGATGCTGTTAAGGCAAAGGACAAACTTCAGCAGCACAAAGGTTTTATTCGCGCTGCACTAAACGATAAATAAGATTCTCTGCTGATTAAGGACATTTTTATGGCAAAGATTACTGAAACAATGATAGAGCAGATTTTGTCTGCGGTTGGCGGAAGCAGCAACGTTAGTAAATGTGGCAATTGTATGACCCGCCTGCGTTTAACTCTGGCTAACAATGCCGCGGCAGAGGAAGCAACGATTAAGCAAATTCCTGGAGTTTTGGGAGTCGTGGAAAGCGATGAGCAATTCCAGATCATCCTCGGGCCGGGTAAGGCTCAGCAGGCCGCTGAGCTGATGAATCAATTGATTGATAGCTTAACGGGTGGTCAAAGTGAGCAAGCGGCATCACAGGATATTTCTTCGGTAGCGGCGGAGCAGAAAAAACAAGTTAAGAGTAAACAGACCAGCGCGGTACAACGTTTTTTAAGCAAGTTTGCGACCATTTTTACTCCGCTGATCCCTGGTTTTATCGCAGCAGGTTTACTACTTGGTTTTGCGACATTACTGGAGCAGATGTTTGTTATCGGTCAGGAACCAAGCCAGTTCATGGTTGATCTGGTTGCCTATATGAAAGTCTTTGGTAAGGGGTTATTCGCCTTTCTAAGTATTCTGATTGGTTATAACGCACAGCAGGCATTTGGCGGTTCGGGTGTTAACGGTGCAATTTTAGCATCGTTATTTGTATTGGGTTATAACCCTGATGCTACTTCCGGCATTTACTCGGGGATGAGTGAATTCTTTGGCTATACCATTGATCCGCGAGGCAATATTATCGGCGTGCTTCTTGCTGCGATTATAGGCGCACAGGTTGAGCGTAGAGTTCGTCGATACATGCCTGATGATCTGGACATGATTTTAACTTCAGTGGTTACCTTATTGATTATGGGTGTTGTGACGTTTGTCGTGATTATGCCTATCGGTGGCGAGTTGTTTAAAGGCATGTCGTGGTTGTTCCTGAATTTAAATGACAACCCACTGGGTGCGGCAGTGTTAGCTGGCTTATTCCTGATTTCTGTCGTATTCGGTATTCACCAGGGGTTTGTACCGGTGTATTTTGCTCTAATGGAAGCTCAGGGCTTTAATTCTCTGTTTCCTATTCTGGCTATGGCTGGAGGCGGTCAGGTTGGCGCAGCATTGGCACTCTATGCTAAATCTAACAAAGAAGCTGTACTTCGTACGCAAATCAAAGGCGCGATCATTCCGGGAATTTTGGGTATCGGTGAGCCACTGATCTACGGGGTAACGCTTCCACGAGTCAAACCGTTTGTCACAGCATGTATTGGTGGCGCTGCGGGTGGTTTCTTTATTGGTTTAGTGTCCTACTTGGGTTTACCAGTTGGTTTGAATACTGTATTCGGTCCATCCGGTATTGTGGCTATTCCGTTGATGACATCTGATCACGGTATCTTTACTGGTATGCTGGTATTTGTGACAGGGCTGATTATTTCTTATATCGTCGGCTTTCTGGCAACGTACTTTTTCGGTAGTAAAGATATCGATTTAAGCTGATTCATTCTTTCCCCTATAGGAATGAACAAGCGTCTTTGATGACTCAAAGGCGCTTTTTTTTGAAAAAAAACAGGCGGGAAAATCCGCCTGTTTGAATATTGGAAGTGAGCAGTTACTTACTTTATGAATCTTGTCTGAAGGCTATTTAACTTGCCATTGAATTTCTTCACCAGCGCGAATTGGCACCACAGTTTGGTTGCCAAAAGGCATCGTCGCCGGAACAGTCCAGGATTCTTTGCTTAATGTGACTGTGTCTGTGTTACGTGGAACGCCATAGAAGTCAGGGCCATTGTGGCTGGCAAATGCTTCCAGATTTTCCAGTTTACCTTGTTGCTCGAATACTTCCGCGTATAGCTCAAGTGCTGCATGCGCAGTGTATGAGCCAGCGCAGCCACAAGCCGCTTCTTTCATGCCTTTAGCGTGTGGTGCTGAGTCTGTACCCAGGAAGAACTTCTTGCAGCCAGAAGTTGCGGCTGCAACAAGTGCGTGCTGGTGTGTTGCGCGTTTTAGAATCGGTAAACAGAACAGGTGAGGCCGGATGCCACCAACTAACATGTGGTTGCGATTAAACAGCAGGTGGTGCGCAGTTATTGTGGCTGCAACATTGTCGGAAGCATTTTTTACAAACGTAACGGCCTCTGCGGTCGTAATGTGTTCTAACACAATTTTGAGTTCCGGGAAGTCATTCACAATGGGTGCCAACACGGTGTCCAAAAAGGTTTTTTCACGGTCGAAAATGTCAATTTCGTTAGTGGTTACTTCGCCGTGAACCAAAAGCAACATGCCTTCTTCTTGCATTGCTTGTAAAACCGGGTAGATGTTCTTTGCGTTAGTGACGCCAGAATCTGAGTTGGTTGTTGCACCCGCCGGGTATAGCTTGGCCGCCACGATAGCACCAGAGGCTTTTGCTTCGCGAATGTCTTCTGCTGTGGTGTTGTCAGTTAAGTAAAGTGACATTAGGGGCTTGAAGTTTGCTTGAGGCTTTTGAGCCATGATGCGATCGCGATATGCCAACGCCATTTCAGTGTTTGTTACGGGTGGGACAGTATTTGGCATGATTAGCGCGCGTCCGTTGTAGCGGCTGATGTCACGTACTGTATCTGCCAGAACTTCGCCATCGCGAAGGTGAACATGCCAGTCGTCAGGACGAGTGATCGTAAGTTTTGTCATGAATTGCTCCCACCATGAAGTCGTTGAATGATTGGAGCCTAAAGAAGTTATTGCGTGAAGCAAACGATTCCGTTTAGGCGACAGGATGATAGAGTAATTGGCTTATCATTTCATCTTTTTATTTGGATTTCTGCTTGTTTCGATGGTTTACCCGTGGCTTAATCATTGATTATCTTATTATTCAAAATCACGCCAAAGGATGTGTTATGTCGTCAGCTGTACTTTCTCAAGTTAACGTTTATCCGGTGAAATCTGTTGGAGGTTTATCTCTGTCGAATGCCTGGGTAGAAAAGCAAGGGTTGATGTTTGACCGTCGATTCATGCTCGCATTAGCCGATGGAAGTATGGTAACCGCACGCAAATATCCACAGATGGTTAAGATCCAGTCAACTCTGACGCCAGATGGTTTGATTTTTACCGCTCAGGATATGCAGTCTCTGAAGATTCGCTACGCGGACTTCAAAATGCAGGAAGCTCCAGCACAGGTTTGGAATGATAATTTCATTGCCTACACCACCACAGATGAGGCCGATGACTGGTTCAGTCAGGTGATGGGGCAGCGTGTTGAGCTGTTGTTTACTGGCGAGCAGTCGAATCGTGTTCGAGAAAAGTTCGGTCACAACGTCAGTTTTGCTGATGGTTACCCATTGTTGATTATTAGTCAGGCGTCTCTGGATGAGCTGAATCGCCGTAGCCCAGAAAAGCACAGTATGGATCAGTTTCGAACCAATCTGGTCGTAGCGGGTACCGAACCGTTCGCCGAAGATGGCTGGAAGCGTATTCGTATTGGCGAAGTTGAGTTTGAAGCGCTCAAGCCTTGTGAACGCTGTATTATGACCACTGTTGATCTTGAAAAAGGCGATTATCGTTTAACCAAAGAACCATTGCGGACTTTGTCGCAGTTCCGAGCCAATGAGCGTGGTGGGGTGTTTTTCGGTCAGAACCTGGTTGCGAAAAATGAAGGCATGATCCACGCTGGTGATAAGATTGAAGTTCTTGAATTCAAAGACAAAGAATACTATCCGGATCTTGGGCAGAAGTATTACCGGATGACCTGTGTGGAGCGAGAAAATATCGCTCGTGATTTCGTAACCTTCTGGTTAGAACCTGAACACGGAGTGGTTCCTAATTATCAGCCGGGGCAGCATTTACCGATTGAAGTCGAAGTAGATGGTGAAAACGTCGGGCGCTTATATACCCTTTCTTCCAGCCCTTCTCGCCCTGGTCGGTTAGCGGTTTCAGTTAAAAGAGTGAATGGTGGACGTGTGTCTAACTGGCTGGTGGATAACCTGCAGGTTGGCGATACGTTAACTGCACAAACACCTGAAGGCAGTTTTCATTTAACTGAAGAACATCACAATCAACCACTGTTGCTGCTTTCTGCTGGTAGTGGTATTACGCCGGTATTATCTATGTTGCGTTATCTTGCGGACAATAAGCAAATGCGTGATGTGGTGTTCTATCATCAGTGTCGTTCGATTGAAGATATTCCCTATCGACAAGAGTTAGAAAAACTGAATCTGGCACATCCGGAATTAAAAGTGTTCATCTCATTGACTCAGCCTCCGGTTGACTGGTTTGGACTCAAAGGTCGCTTGTCTTTGTCACATATTAAGCAAATAAAAGACGTTTCAAAGCGTCAGGTATTTGTTTGTGGCCCTGATGGGTTTATGAACAAGGCTAAGAATCTGCTGATTAAGCAAGGCGTTGCGGAGAATGCTTATCATCAGGAAGCGTTCGGTGTGGCCCAACAAGTGGCAAAAGAACATAAAACGTTGCAATTAAGTGTTAATGGTCATCTGTTTGAAGGTCATAATCAGGCTACGCTTCTTGATCAGGCCGAAGCGGCAGGGGTTGCTATTGCGAATAGTTGCCGTGCGGGCTTTTGCGGTTCATGTAAGGTGAGAGTTGAATCGGGGCAGGTTCATCAGCCGGACGTACCAGCGCTACAAGAACATGAACGCAATATGGGCATGGCTTTAGCGTGCTGTTGTGTGCCGGAAACGGACCTTGAAGTGGTCGACTAACTTTGACACTACAGTGTATTAGCAAGCAAGAATGGCAAAACTTATATCACAGGTTGCGGCCGATAATCAGTTGGCAAATCTGTTCAAACTGAGCCCGGTTGCTGGAAAAAAGTTCTTCAATGATCACGTCTGTTTTGGCACCGGACAGTTTTTTCTTCATGGCTTCTCTGACCAGCAAAATCAGGTGATGTTCTTTACTTACTGATTGCGGCTGATGGGGCTGCCAGTTCTCCAGTTGCTTAGATAAAGCGCTTTCTGTGAGCGTAGGTTCAAATTTTTTGACTTCATCTTTCAGTACCTGCAGTAAATGTGGGTACACTTCTTCATCTTTTTGGTCTTGCTCTTGTATGCGATCAAGTAGTGCTGAACCAAGGTTTGATAGTTTTACAAAACCCGACTGATGAGGAAACGGGTCACGCAGGCGAACGGAAAAATCAACACGAGTGATTTTTGTGTTTGGGAAGAAGCTTAACGCGCACAAACATTCGATTGGTATCCAAATCGATTGATTAGCTTCAATCGCATACTCCTGTTTACCTAACTTGAATAACGCAACGCCATCTTCGACTCTGATTAAGCTATGCTTAGCCGCTCGTTTGCGGGAAGTCACTTCCAGATACGGAAATAAACAGGTTTCAGATTGAATTGCGTAGTTCATAAAGGGCCTCATCAAATTAGGGCGCTAAGATTAACGTTTATCGACAGAAATGCCAAATAGGGCGTGCTGTTGATTTTTTTATTATCAGGCCATAGAACCTATTTGCGTTTTTCTGGTCTGACCTTATGATTTATGTGCTTATGATAGCTGCGACTCACCTCAAGTGCGCGTAGAATAAGCCAGTTTTTTATCTGATGTACGAGAATATGAATTCAACCACTGACCCATATCAAGATATTCGTCCTTATAATGATGACGAAATTCCGGCGGCTATTGACCGATTAATTAACGATGAAGAGTTTATTACTGCGATACTGAATCATCGTTTCGAGCGTCAACCGTCATGGTTAAAGACGATGATGGGCCCGTTCGTCAAAGCTTACCTGAAGTTTAAATGGGCCAAGCTAACTTCTGTCGAGAAAATTCAACTCGAAGTAAAAAAGTATTTGCAGCAAACGCTGGAACACACCACTAAAGGCGTTACCTATACCGGCTTAGATAAGCTGGACAAAGATGGTGCTTATCTGTTTGTTTCTAATCATCGTGATATTGCGATGGATCCGGCATTAGTTAACTATGGTTTGTACCAGTCGGGTCATCGCACCGTTCGTATCGCTATCGGTGATAATTTGCTGAAGAAACCGTGTGCAACCGAACTGATGAGATTGAATAAGAGTTTCATTGTAAAGCGTTCAGCGAAAGCCCCACGTGAAATGATGAAAGCGTTGGGAACACTTTCTTCTTATATTAAACATTCTTTAGATACAGGCCATTCTATCTGGATTGCACAAAAAGAAGGCCGGGCGAAAGATGGTAATGATTATACTGATCCGGCAATTTTGAAGATGTTTAATGTTGAAGGGCGTAAACAGAAGGTTGCGTTTAGCGATTATATTAAGTCATTAAAAATTGTCCCGGTCTCTATTTCTTATGAAAATGACCCGTGTGATATTGCTAAAGCTCGCGAGTTATTTGAAAAAGCCACTCATGGTAAATATGAGAAGGGTGAATTCGAAGACATCGAGAGTATTATTCAGGGAATTATTGGTGAGAAAGGCCGGGTACAGGTCGCTTTTGGTGACGTTATTACTGATGATTACGAGACACCTGAAGAGCTTGCCAAAGAGATCGATCGCCAGATTCATGATCACTATAAGTTATTTCCAATTAACTTATTAGCAGCTGGTGTGGACGATCCTGATATCACTCCTGCAGTTAAAGCAAAATTGGATAAGAAATTAGCTGAGTTGCCTCAAGGTGCTCATCAATATCTGCTTGATAGCTATGCTAACCCGGTGAGAAATCACTCATAACTTGATTGAACACTAAAAAGAGAAGCGATTGAGCTTCTCTTTTTTATCGGGCGATCGCGCCACCGAGCTCTAAGTTACTTGGCCATTTGGTTATGACATTTCCACCCAGGTAGATGTTACCTTTGACTGTCATGGTATCGGGAAATGTTACTATTTTTGAGCCACCAATGTAGAGACTTCCTTCAATAACAATACCTTCCGGCAATTCAGCTAATGGTGTTCGTGCAACACTCAGATCGCCTTTTACCGTCATACCGGGTGGCAGTTTTTCTAAAGGGGTATCGGTAAAGTTAAGGTAGCCACCGACCTTAACTCTTGCTGGCCAGTTGGTTATTTGCGAACCCAGAAAATTCGCATAACCGCGAATATTGGTTCCTCTTTGGATTCTTGCTAGCTGGCTGTTAGATGCGTCTAAACTACCATCAATTTTTAGCCCTTTGGGCAGGGATTTAATTGAAGTTTTGGCAATGTTTAAATTTCCTTTTACTTCTAACCCGTCAGGTAAGCTAGTGTAGGGTTTATTTCTCAGATCCAGATTGCCGTAATTATCCAGATGGTTAAGGATGCGATAATAATCCAGTGGTTGCGCGCCTAACGGTGTGGCGAATAGTGCAATGGATAACCAGAAAAAGAGTATACGCATTTATAAAACCCTAAAATGTTGCGAGAAGCTTTGTCTACTGGTGTAACCTTCGTTACTGACTGATTATAGTATCGGCAGGTGGATAGGAAGCTTAAATGATTGTGAGGGTTGTGAGTAGTAAAAAGCGAGCTAACAGCATGTCGGCTCGCTGCTTATTCGGTATATATCTGATTGTCAGTAAATCGAATTAACGCATTAATGAGCGAGATTTTAGCTCAAAAATCAGTTTTTCAGCACTCACTTCAAATTTAAAGCGCGCGTTAAGCTCTGTTACACCTTCTTCTACCGGGGTTGCTTCATATTCTACGCCCGCACAAACTTCTTTTGCCAGAGCGACATATTTGTCTAGCTCACTTTGAAGTTGTTCTTTATTGGGAGCAAAAATAGACACCTCTGCTACTTCATCACCTTCTTTGATGAAAAAACCCATTTCAGCAGAACAGCCACAAGCTTCGCAGACTTCATTTACTTCACAGCTTTCGTCATTCATCTCATAATCCTCTTACAAAATATATGGTCATTCTAACTCTGTATTTATGGGTGCGCCAGAGCAAAGGTTGTATCAAATATAATTGAGACGTTATTGTTGCGTATGAATCTCTATTTATATTATTCCTGTGAGTGATGTGATTGGTAGTGTGATAACCCTCGAAAATAAAACTCAATAGTGCCATTTTTTCGTTCTGACAGGGCTCTATCCATTGTCATACTTGACGGTTTGTTAGATTATTCTTCAACAGAAATGAACATGTTACATGGATTATTTTACCATTTAATGTTTAGTTAAAGCAGTTCTAATTGATTTGCTGAATGTTTAGTGAGTTAAGCGTTTTATTTATAAATACTTTGGTTGTGTTTAGTTGCGTTTATCTCATTGTACTTAATGAATTTGCACACAAAGAGCTAAGATATGCCAAAGCGTAGTAAAGAAGATACTGAAGTTACCATTAAGACCATCATGGACGCTGTTGTTGATCAGCTACTTAGATTAGGTTACGACAAAATGTCATACACCACACTAAGTCAGCAGACGGGAGTATCACGAACGGGGATCAGTCACCATTTCCCTAAGAAAACGGATTTTGTCCTTGCTCTGGATGGCCGCATATTCAATTTATTTGTTACTCATTTAGATTTTGAACATGATCTTGATGCCTTTGAGAATTCATGGATGAAAGGGCTGGAAAACAGCGAATTTTTAGCAATTTTACGTCTGTTTTTCCACCATATTGTTGCCGCTGATAGAGCTGATTCTTTCGCATATTATGGAGTAGATCGTTTATATAAGCTGGCTGGTGATAAGTTGGGAGAAGGAAGTCGTAAGCAGGTTGAGTGGCTTATTGGTAAGTCACTTATTGAAATGAGTAAATAAGTGTTGATTGATAAATTAGGGCTTGCGGTGGCAAGCCCTTTTTATTTACCAATACTAGATCATTGCACCAATTTGGGTTGTAAAAGGTGTAGTTTAACCATTTTAGGGAATGCTAATTTAACTGGAGAGGTAATTAATAAGTAGCATTAACTGTCTGATTTTTATTGTTATAGTTTAGTTGGTTATTATTCAACACAAATACAGAACAATGTACTTTGTCTCGATTTTGGAACGTAGTTTGCAAAAGTTTTCTTATAATAATAGATAAATAAGGAAATTTTATGCATTTAACACCTGAGGAACATAGGTGGCTGCCATGGTTTGGTAATACCGGTAAACTCGCGATGCGCAAGGCTTGTTGGTTTAACCGCAAGCGAAAAGCGTCGTTAGAACAAACATTTGAAAATATTGCCAATACCCGAGTTAAAATTCTAACCACATGGACTGAAAATCAATGGTCATTTCTGCATGATGCATCAATTTATGTGGCCACTAAGTCTAAACACGAATACCAGGATACTTTGAATCGACTTTTGCAACGTAGCTCTGATCTTTCTGAGTTATTTATTGTTTCTGCCGATGGTGAAATTCTGGAGTCTTCATATCAAAGTCAAAAAGGCAGCAAAGTCTTTTCCCCGCAAGCTTTGAGTCATGGGTTATCTCAGCCTTTTCTGCATGGTCCATACCGAGATGATGTGACATTAGAGATTGGTCCTTCGAGTTCGCATTTTCATGATGAAGTGACGCTTATGTTTTATCAGCCACTGGAGTTGGAAGATGGTTCTTCAGGGTGTTTATGCGGGCGGGTACCTAATGATGTGCTGGGTGATTTGATTCAACGTGAAGCCGGCCATATTTATAGTGAATCGGGTGACAATTACTTGTTTATGGTTGAGTCCAATTTTGATTCATCGATTCAAACTGGTGTTGCATTATCTCGTTCCCGTTTTGAAGATAACCATTTTTCCCATGGTGAGAACCTCAAAGATGGTATCAACACCAAATGGGGAGTAGTGAAAGTTAATCGTCACACCGAATTTGAGATTATGTTTAACGATCCGGCGACGAACGAGTTGCATCCCGGGGTGAGGGAAACAATTAGAAATGGTCAGAACCTTTATATCGACTACCCGGGATATTCAGATTACCGTCATATCCCTGTGATTGGTAAAGGTGTGACTTTTACTCTACCCGGCTCAATAGATCGCTGGGGCATGATGTGTGAGTCTGATCTAGAAGAGGTTTATCGTCATCGCTCTGTCGCTCAAAAATTGAATCAGCAATTTAGCTTAAGCATTTTTGGCCCTATGTTAGTGCCTTTCATTATTGATACTTTTTTCCCATTGGCTAAAGAGCAATTTCTACTGCTGGCGGTTTTAATGGGGCTCGTTGCCATCGGCTTATTCCATACGTTCAGTGCCAAGCCAATGGCTAAAAACCTCGAAAGTATGACGCAGGTTATGCAGGTCTTAGCTGAAGGGGACGGTAACCTGACGCGCCGTTTGGATGCGAGTCAGTTTAAGTCGGATGAAACCGGAGACTTAGGGCGCTGGACAAACAGCTTCATTGATAGCCTGGAAGGAATCATTGAAGAGTTAGTTTTTGCCAGTAAGGAAGTTCAGAATGTTTCAGAATCGATGTTTCGTCGTAGTCAGGTATTATTGACAAGCAGTGATACGACGGCGACTTCGATCACCGATATGCTTGCATTAGCGGGGGTTCAGAGTCAGGAAATTAGTAATGCAAATCATACTGCAACAGAAATGAATGAGCTGATGCAACAGGCGGTACAATCGGCTCAATTTGAATACCAAAAAGCGGCGGAAAGTGCACAGCAGATTAAAAGTATTGTTCAATCTTCCGCTCACACTGTGAATGACGTAAATAGTGAAATGCAGAAGATTGGGAGTATTGTTTCTGTTATTACTGAGATCACTGCACAAACTAATTTACTGGCACTCAATGCGGCAATTGAAGCGGCACGGGCCGGAGAGCATGGGCGAGGATTCTCGGTCGTTGCCGATGAAGTTCGGGTACTGGCGAATAAAACTTCACAAGCGGCGAACAATATTGGTGAACTGATGACAGCGCTCCATACTCAGTCGGAACGTGCAGTCAGTTATATGCAGGAAGGTATCACCAACGTAGAGAATAATACACAGGTTGTTGATGAGTCCTCTCGCAATGAACATTTGCAAGCGTCTGTAACCAGCTTGTTTACTTTGATTCAGGAAATCGCCAGGAACAGTGAAGAGCACAGACAAACTGCTGATGAGGCTCAGTCAACGGTGACGAAACTTCAGGAGGCGTCATCGCAGTTATCACGTCGAACGGCGCTCATGCAGAATTCACTCTCTCGTCTTGATCAACTGGTAGGGCGGTTTGAAGTGAGCAAAGCTTCATAAAGAAAACAAGGCGGGGTTGTGGCCCGCCTTATCTTTAAGCTGGATATTGTTTTGTAACGTCTTTTCTCCAGGGGATGGCGAATAATGCAAAAATAGTCAGTGCATAAAACATAGACCAGCCAAGACAGATAAAGACGACAGTGCACAAAGCTAATGCAATCACAGAAAGTACTTTCGCAAAACCTTGCAATAGCTTAAACGCTGCAAACATTGCCAGTAGATAAACTAAGACAAACACGCTGTTGGCGAGCTTCAACAAGAACTCAAGATCAATCTCTGCGATTTGTCCAACAATGCATGAAATTAATAGTACTAAACCCACCACCCATGTAGCGAGTGAGGGAACACCGCGTGGAGATAATTGTGCTAATGGGCTATCGGGACGATGCTCTCTGGCCTGAGCCCAAACCATACGTGACAGACTTTGTGTATAAAGATTGATACTGGCAAAACAAGCAAAGAAGCCAATCAGACTAATAACGGTTGCTAAGCTACTTCCAAATAATTTATCGCTAAGCCAGGGAATTGAAGCGCTGTCAAATTCTGCAGATCCATAAGCACCAAATTTGAGAATAATCACTGAGCAGGCCCAATAGGTTGCACCAGCAACAAAACAACCAACCAAGATAGCGATTGGAAAGTCGCGTTGAGGATTTTTAAATTCTTCTCCCATGTGAGCAAATGCTTCTATGCCAACAAAACACCAGAACATGACACCCAGAGCTGCGCCAATCGGCCATACTGAATCCAGTGATAAGGCTGGCATTATCATGTCGTTCGCACCAATATCGCCAGCCCAGAAAAATGAAGCCACAAGGGCGAAGATGCTAAGCGCGATGACCGTTTGTAACCGGCCAGATGATTTTGTACCCGCAAGATTAACGCCTATAAGTAGCGCAACAGTGATCGTCTGGGCCAGTATGGCGTTATTGATCGGTGCAGGTAACAATTGTTGTAAAAAACCCGCCGCCAAGGCGACTGCAGCGGGGACGCCTACAGGAATGACGCTTACAAACAACCAGGCAACAGCGCGTTCAAGACGAGTGTTATACGCTTTACGAACAAAATACGCAGTGCCTCCGGCATTCGGATATTTCTTTCCTAATGCCGCAAAAGTTAAAGCAACAGGGCAAACCGCAACAAACAGAATTAACCAGGCCCACAGTGAAAAATGACCGGCGATTCCGGCTGCAATCGCGGGAATCATAAATAAACCAGTACCCATTAACGTTGTGGAGAGTTGTCCAATGCCGGACAATAAGGTTATCTCTTGCTTGAGGTGGTTCATGTTCTTATTCCCTGCTTCTTATTATGTTGGCAAGCTTACCTCAAAAATGTGAAGTTACGCATCTGGCAAAATGCTCAGCTTTAGCGTCAAAATGACGCTTTTTATTTTAAATCTCCGTCATTTTGTCGGTGAAATTTGTTTCATAGTCTTCATGTATGTTAATTCGCTATAGTCTGGGCGAGCAATATATGTCAAATTAGCGGCTAATCAACGAGATAAGTTGAGCGCTTTATTGGCGTTTTGTCGTTGGATGAAATGCCAAAAAGTAGGAATGACAGGAATGAGTAATGGATAAATTTGACAGACAAATCATAGAGATATTACAAAAAGATGCAAGATCATCAGTGAGTGACATTGCTCGTGAAGTAAACCTTTCACGTTCGGCCGTTACTGCCAGAATTAAGAAGCTAGAAAAAGATAATACGATACTTGGATATCATGCACAGATTGCTGTAGAAGATACATCTAATAACGTTAGTGCCTATTTTGCTCTTAGGTTTGATACCTCTGCGAGTCTTCATTCGTGTGAGCTTTACGCAGAAAAAATGTATCTGATTCCGGGCGTAAAGTGGTGTCATGCTATTAGCGGAGAAACCGATATGATGTTGTATGTCGAAGTTGAAAGTATGGCGAAGCTAAATGCTATAAGGGATGAGCTGCAGAGTTATCCTCAACTGCGCCAGCTTATTACTCATACAGTTCTCAAAGAACTGTTTAATACAACGAAATAGAGCCACTGATGTCACAAATAAACTTGAATTTGTTGCGTTCTTTGAAAGTACTACTGAGCGAATGTCATGTCAGCCAGGCGGCTATGAAGCTGAACATTACTCAATCGGCGTTGAGTCGTCAGTTAAGTCAATTGCGAGAGATTTTTGCTGATCCGTTACTGGTCAGGGATGGAAATCAATTGATACCAACACCCAAAGCTCTTCATTTACTTGAAAAGCTTGATCACTGGTTTACAGAACTTGATCAGCTAATGGTTGAAGCGGAGTTTGAGCCTGTCGCCTGGAAAGGTGAGTTTGTATTTGCTTCTAGCGATTACGTTGCTCAGTATCTATTGCCTGAAATGGTCAAGGTATTGGCAAGTAAAGCTCCGGGTCTTTCGGTGAAATACTGTTTGTGGCAACCCAACCTGCTTAATCAGCTTGCCCATTCAGAAATACAATTGGCCTCAACAATGTCTCCTGAACCGCCTTCAGGGGTATCATCAATGCAGATTGGTGAAGACTTTCCGGTATGTGTCATGAAAAGTACACATCCATTAGCGCAGTGTTCGTCACTGACGGTGGATGACATATTGAGCTATGAACATATCAAGGTCACCGGAGGTGGAGATAAGGATAGCTATACTGACCGGGCGCTGTTTAAACTAGGAAAAGAGCGAAGTATAGGTCTGCAGGTTCCTTTTTTCTCTGCAGCATTTCGTTCGTTGTGTATCAGTGACTACTTAATGATCGTGCCTGAGCATATTGCCCGTAATATGAGCAATCATTTTGACATTGTGCTCAAGTCGTTACCAGTACAAACACCAAAACATAAGTACTGGCTTCTCTGGCATCCTAAGTTCGATAATGAACCCTCTCATATTTGGGCCAGAACGATCGTTCATTCGGTAATGAGTCAATCTGAATACTCAATTGGTTATGATTTTAGTTCATAACCATGATGAAAAAACATGATTTCAAATAATACCTGATAGTCATTATCTTTAGAGCCACACAGGAGGATTCTAATGACAATTACAGTTTGGCTCTCACTTTTCACTATCTGCTTATTAGGTGCTATGTCACCGGGCCCTAGTTTAGCGATGGTTGCTAAACATAGTCTTGCTGGTGGACGACGTAACGGTTTGTCGACAGCGTGGGCACATGCGTTTGGTATCGGGATTTATGCGTTTATTACGCTAATCGGTTTGGCGGTTGTGCTTCATCAGTCGCCTATTTTGTTTAAGACAATTAGTTATGCAGGGGCAGGTTACCTGGCTTATTTAGGGGTTAATGCGCTTCGTTCTAAAGGTGGTGTAGCGGCTAAACTTGAATCGGGCGAAACGACCAGCGCTTGGCAGGCAGCCCGGGAAGGTTTTTTTATTTCACTTCTTAGTCCCAAAATCGCGTTGTTCTTTATTGCACTTTTCAGCCAGTTTGTTGCGGTTGGGCATGAGCTGAGCAGTAAAGCGATCATCGTTTTTACTCCTTTTGTGGTTGATGGCTTGTGGTATACCTTTATAACGTTCCTGCTATCAAGCCCATTAATTCTTGATAAGTTACGTTCGAAAGCTGTTTTAATCGATCGTCTGTCAGGTATCGTTCTGATACTGTTGGCTTGCAGGGTTGTATTGACGGTTTAATGCGTTTTGATTCACAAGCAAAAAGGCTTGAGTTGAAACGTGGAAGGAGAGAAATTTATATAAGGGTGGCTTTCAAATAAGCCACCCTTTTTGTTTATAAGTGGTTAGGGATTAACCTTGTGCTTTCTTGTGCTCTGAACGACATACCGCAGCTGTGAATACAACGTCAGTAGAGCTGTTTAGCGCTGTTTCAGCAGAGTCTTGAATAACACCAATGATAAAGCCAACTGCCACAACCTGCATGGCTACATCGTTAGAAATACCAAACAGGCCACACGCCAATGGGATAAGCAGTAGTGAACCGCCGGCAACGCCAGACGCACCACAAGCTGAAACCGCAGCGATAACGCTTAATAACACCGCTGTTAGCAGGTCAACTTCAATACCCATTGTGTGAACAGCAGCAAGCGTTAGAACGGTAATCGTAATTGCCGCACCAGCCATGTTGATGGTTGCACCCAGAGGGATTGAAACTGAATAAGTGTCTTCATCAAGATCCAGCTTTTCACACAGCGCCATGTTTACAGGGATGTTTGCAGCACTTGAACGGGTAAAGAATGCCGTTACACCACTTTCGCGTAAGCATTGAAGCACAAGCGGGTATGGGTTCTCGCCAGTTTTCACATAAACAATGATTGGGTTGACCACTAATGCGATGATCGCCATCGCTCCCAGAAGAACCGCAAGTAGTTGCGCGTAACCTGCCAGTGCACTGAAACCTGTGGTTGCGAATGTTGAAGCGACTAGGCCAAAAATACCAAACGGTGCTAAACGAATAATGAAGCGAACGATTTGAGATACACCCTGGCTTAGATCTTCGAATACCGCTTTGGTTGTTGAAGATGCGTGATGCAGTGCCAGACCTAAACCAATACCCCATGCAAGAATGCCGATGTAGTTGGCTGTCATTAATGCATTAACTGGATTATCAACCAGTTTAAACAATAATGTATTTAAAACTTCAGCAATGCCTTGTGGTGGTGTTGCACCTTCTGCTCCCGCAACTAAGGTAAGAGTTGTTGGGAAAAGGAAGCTTAGTATGACAGCAGTCAGTGACGCAGTTAAAGTACCAAACAGGTACAGAACTACGATTGGACGCATATAGGTGTGTTGGTTTTTCTTCTGGTTTGCAATAGAAGCCGCTACCAGGATAAACACTAAAATTGGAGCTACGGCTTTTAGCGCTCCGACAAACAGGCTACCTAATAGTGAAACTTTGTGTGCTAAGTCTGGTGTTACAGTAGCTACGATGATACCGAGTACGATACCAACGAGAATCTGTAGCACCAAATTACCACGCGCGAAACGGGCAAAAATATTGTTGCTTTGCATAATTATCCCTGAATGAATAAGTTTTTTGAATAGTTGTAATTACAGTGATTATCACTGTCGGAGCGTAATATTAACGTTATAGAGAAATGTGTCTATAATTTATTTTTTATAAGAATAATCTTTATAATAATTGTTGAAATTCGACACATTTTTGATGAAATGTTTCTAAATTGTAGCTGCAGATGTTGCAATAAAAGAAAGGGCGATATATCGCCCTTTCTTTGCCTGGTAGATTAATATCCTTGTTTGCTGGCGGTTTTTTCTTTCATTACTGATTTTACGTGTTTATGAAAGCCTTTTTCCTTCGCCCGACGTTCTGCGATAGAACGACTGTTATGCTCCTGTTCTGAAAGCAGTTTACGGTAATTTTTCAGCCTTCTTTCATCAAGATCACCATTTTCTACCGCTTGGATAACTGCACAGCCAGGTTCGCTGTGGTGCTGGCAATCGGTAAATCGACACTGTTTAGCAAGAACCGCAACATCAGCAAATACTTCGCTAATGCCTTGTTCACAGTCGGCAATTTGAAGCTCTCTCATTCCAGGGGTATCAAGCAACAATGCGCCATTCGGTGTAGCCAGTAAGGAGCGGAATGTTGTGGTATGCCGTCCTTTACTGTCCTGCTCGCGAATACCGGCCGTATCCTGAATCTCATTGCCCATTAGCGTGTTTACCAGTGTGGATTTACCTACTCCGGAAGAGCCCATCACGGCAACGGTTTGGCCTGCTTTACACCACGGCGTTAAACGTTGGCAGCTTTGTTGCGAAAGTGCATTTATCGCTTCGACGCTCAATAATGGGTTCAATGCCTGAACTTGCTGACATTTATCGTCAACATCATGGCAAATATCGGCTTTGGTCAGGACAATAACCGCCTCGACCTGCGCTTCTTTAGCCAACGCTAAGTAGCGTTCAATACGGCTGAGGTTAAAGTCGTTATTCAGTGATGAAACAATAAAAACAGTGTCAACGTTCGCTGAGATCAACTGTTCATAAGACTGAATGCCAGCGGCTTTTCTGCTAAATAGCGATTGACGTTCAAGTAGCCGGACAAACTGCTTCGTTTCACGATCGAGTAGAATCCAGTCTCCAACGGTCATTGGAGGAAGTTTTATATGGATATCCAGGTGTATCTCTTCGTTTTCTGTCCAACAGATATAACCACTGCGGTGGTGTTCACTGATACGAGCCGGAAGAGTACTTTCCATTTCATCCCAGTTTAACTGCTGTTGGTAAAATGGACGCCATCCTAGTTGTGGCAAGGAAAATGATAAAGTTTCGTTTAAACTCATTTGGTTACCCCAGACATGCGACTATCCATGTGGATACAAGTACGCTGTCTATAACGCAATAAATATGACTAGGGCCGAATACAAAAGGTGTGACCCCGGTTGTTGGTTAACACCGGGCAATTCTTAGCAAAGAAAGGTATGAAGTTAAGCTTTCTTCTCGGAAGTTGCGCGGTGGGTGTGTAATACAATCATTAATATCTCCTATTGGTTTTTTATCTGCACTCAGGCGAATAATAGCAGAAGAGGTAGGCTTTCCCACCTCTTTTTGCTGATTAATGGTGATTCATTTTCATGCCGCTCATGACTTTTTTAACCGGAGCTGAAAAGGTGTATTGTTGGCCGTTTTTAAATGTCACTTGTACATCAATATTATCGCCATCGTTAAGCGGCTTGACCAGGTTAAACAACATAATGTGGTAACTACCTGGTTGTAGTACCAGTTTGTCTTTAGCGGGGACTTTAAGTTCGCTAACCTGGCGCATCTTCATCACTTCACCGTCCATGATGACATCGTGAAGCTCTACTTTTCCTGCTGCGTCGGTTGTTGCAGAAACAATATAGCGGTCAGTATCACTGCGATTGACAATCTCACCAAAGACTGCGCTGGTCACCGCACCCGGAGCCATAGCTCGGGCATACGTAGCGTGTGCCATAATATCCATTTTTGCGTAACTTAATGGGCTAACGAGCAAACTAGCCAGCAGGAGCAATTTCATTTTCATTGTTGTTATCCTTTGAAGGTGTTGTCACCTCTTTTATTGCTGCCACGATCGGGGCAGGGTTTTGTGTGTGAGGGACTTTGGTTATGAGCGTGCCGTCAGGCTGTAAAAAATAGAAATAGGAGCTGTGATCTAATGTGTATTCCAGCTCTGAATCCGGCAATTCTGTTTTGCGAAAGATTACACCGTAGCGGTGTGCTAATGGTGTGGTGACGTTTAATGGTGCCGAGACCCCTTCGATCATTTTATGAAAATAATGGGCGTACTCTGCCGATAAACTTCCATTGTCACGTTCTGGATCCAGAGAAACAAAGATTGGGCGTAACTTTTGTTTAGTTTGTTCATCGATTTGGTTTAAAGCACCAGCCAGCATAGCCAAAGATGTAGGACATACATCCGGGCAGCGGGTAAAACCAAAATAGACGATACGGACTCGTTGATCTGATGTGTCAAAGATTTTAACTGGCTGGTTGTTTTCACCAAACAGGGTGACGTCGCTCGTTATTTGTTGTTCGGGTGTTTTCTGTTCAAGCTCTTGCTGACCATCAAGATAGCTTTTCAGACCAAACCCACAGACAAAGGCGACTATTAATATCAGGGACCAGTTTTTGCTCATCGTTGCATCCTTATTGCCGGTAGTACCGTTGTTTCACCATCAGAGAGTTTTCCTGTCCAGGTCATTGAGTCACTGGTGCAGACCGGAAGTATCAGGTCGGTTTCAAACTGGCCTGATGAAGTCGGTTTAAGTACAAATTTTAGGACACCCATATCCATTTCTACACCTTTTAATGTGAGTTCGAGCTGCTTTGCTTCGGAATTGGGCCAAGTCACCCTCATACGGTTCGCGACCAATGGGTGCGTCATATCCTGAGCAAGAGACATTTGAGCTTGGTTCTGCACGCAAGTTTGTGTTGACAGCATGCAGTGCTGTGAAAGATCTGACGACTGAGATTGTTGGGAAATCGCGTTCATTAAATCATTGGCAAAGAAACCTGCGCCAAGAGCGAGAAAGATTAAAACGAATTTTAGTAATGTTCGCATAGGTGACTCATGAAGTTACATTATACGAGCGAAGCTTATCATAAGCGGTTGATGTTGGTAGGCAGATAACCGGGAAAGTGTGCTAATGCTCAATGAACAAAGGCGGCGTACTATCCGCCTTTGTTAGATTAAACATCGTGTGTTTGCGCGTATTTCTCCAGGCCAAGTACAAGTGCAATCGCACCAAGCATAAAGAGAGTGGCTAATATTAATTGAGAAGGCTGAGACGTTACTGCCTCAAACTCAAACGGAGATAGATTGTGCTGAACCAGAGGAACCTGTTCACCATGTGAATTGGTTCGCCAGGATACGGTTTCTTTCCATGGCCAAATCTTTGGTAACGTGCCAAGCATTAGCCCCGTTAAGAACATTAAGGTCATTTCACGGTAGCGTTTCAGTAGCCATGAGAGTATGTGTGAAAAAGTCAGCAGTCCGATAACACAGCCAGCAACAAACAGGAGCAGGATATCAATTTGCGCTCCTTTTACCGCGCCCAGTATGGTGGTGTACATGCCAATCAGCAACAGAATAAAGCTCCCTGAAATTCCTGGCAGAATCATGGCACAAATGGCGATTGCACCAGAGATTAAAATATTGACACTATTGGGTTCTAAGCTAAGGGGTTTTAATACCGTAATACTGTAAGCAAAAGCGACACCAAGCAGTAAAAACACCCATTTGGAAAGAGTTCGATGTTCAACTTGTTTAAGCATGTGAAATACAGAAACCAGAATCAGGCCGAAGAAAAATGACCAGGTTGGTATTGGGTGTGCCACTAACGACCAGGAAATGAATTTCGCTAGGGTAGCAATGCTGGTAAGAATTCCGGCAAACAACGAAATAAGAAAAAATCCGTTGATATAGTTAAAAGCTGACTTAAAGCCTTCTCGCTTCCATATACCCAGTAAGCTCGGGTTTATGCGTCGAATGCTCTCTAACAGGGTGTCATAAATACCAGTGATAAAAGCGATGGTGCCACCTGAAACACCGGGAACAACATCAGCTGCTCCCATTGCAATCCCTTTTAAAAACGTACTAATGTAGTTCATTCCTAACCTTAAAAATGCGTATTTTTAAGCGGAGTATAACAAAAAGCGTTTTTGATACCTGAAAGAATTTAGTTCTGTTCAATATTGAGAGTCAGTTTTGTTCCGTTGAATTTTAACTGACTTAACAGGTTTTTAGCGTTTGCTTGTCCTAGCTCATTAAATTCCATGCCGTAGCGCGCGTAATGAATGGAGCGCTGAAGGTTGCAGATTCTGCCGGTGAGAGGTGCAAATACGCGAGACCCACGCTGATCGGCATAGAGTTCAACCGATACCGTGTCGCCTACCTGGTACGTTCGACCAATCGGCGGGGCAATAAATCGGCAGCCACTTTTTGATAAGTCTCGAACTTCACAGTTGGCTTTATGTTCTTCAGCGAGGACTTTCCCCGGTAGGTTGACCTCGTAGCGTGGTTCTTTTCTAAGTTGAGTGACCTGCATGGTATTAGGAATAGAGAGCATAACAAAAGGAATCGGTTCCTGAATAACATGCAGTAGTTGGCTGCGAAAATGGATCATCGCCCCCTCACCACGGGTTGAAAGTGCACGTATGTTTATCCAAAATCCTTCCTGGAAGTAAAAATCCATATCTTCAGAAGATATGTTGGGAATTTCCGCTAACAGATAACGATCTGAGTGAGTACCGATAAAAGGTGTTCTACATATAAACTTAGTGCCAACAGGCGTGGTGATGTTGAGTTTTAGTTCACTACTGTGTTCCACCATCGCTAATGCGTCGGTACTATTGAGGTTAACCACTGACTTGTTGGTTCTCGCTACAGAAGTGCCGTTGGAGTTTTTTTTCGCGGGTAGCGAGACACTCATTCATAATCTCCATATTTGATTTAGTTTCCATTTGGATTTTATGGTTATGTGTGCAGACTTTCAATTTACCCAATCTATAATTTTAAGACTTAACTATCATTTTGAGAACAAACATGAAACACACAGTGATTTTCGATAAAGAAGGCGAGTGTTTTCGCGTCCATCTCGAGGGAGAACATTACGCCATTGTCCAGTATCAATTTATTGATCAGGCAATGCATATTATTTCCACCCGCGTGCCTGACGAGTTACAGGGAAAAGGCTACGGAAAAATAATGATGGACAGTGTATTGCCGTTAATTGAAGTTCAGGGATTTAAAATTGTCCCTAAATGCAGTTATGTCGAGCACTATTTAACCCGCCACCCTGAATGGCAACATCTTCTTGCCTGAAGATAAGACGTCATCTTTAGGACCGGTTCTTCAGCGATGTGACTTTGCACATTGTACTGTAACAGAGACAAAAGCGTGGTCACTGGCAAAGCTATCAAGCTCGAAGCTCGGGTTGACAAGGTGCTGATCTTCAACATGGTAATCAATGACTTTGGCAATGGGGTGGTCGGCTTCATCACTGAAATCACTGGAAAGTAGAATGTAGTCTAATACCTGGCCTGATGCCCCTGTATAGTGAGTTGGTGTGCGCGCAATAGTGTTGTTGTGGCAAAATAGCTCCCAGCTATCAATTAAATGATAAGGCAAAAGTGGCATATAGGTATCCGGCTGCCTGAAGCGATGGGTCGATCTGAGGCTGGAAAACTCCTGACTGGTTAATAACTGATTAAAATCGCCCATTAGAATCACTGGATTTGCAGTTGCTTTTTTTCTCTCCATGATTACATTGTGTAAAAGATGTGCTTCATATCCTCGTTGCACCGTTGATAGCCAGCGACCAAAGTTCTCTTGTTGCCAAGCTGTAAATGGTTCCGCGTCATTGAGCTCACTATCTAACGTTGGACGCTGTGATTTAAAGTGGACCACGTAAATATCAATACTACCGAGTGAAGGGTGTTTGACGGTTGCCCTTAGCGGTTTGCGGTTAAAGCTGAATGGTGCGTTGGTACCTGGGGCCTGAGCAGTAACGGCCTCAACATCAGTAATCGGATAGCGAGAAGCAATCCCCACAACCGGGTGAGAATAAATATAGTTCTGAGAAACTTTAGGTTTATCAACCACAGCACAATGGTCGTAACCGAGTTCAGACAGTTGTGAAAGCAGGTGTTCTGAGCTAAAGATTTCTTGAAAGCCTATGACATCAGCATCTAGTTTGAGTAGCTTTCGGGCTAACCATTGCTGTTTCTTTTCCCACTGGTCAGCTTCATAAATATTATTGAAATCGTAAAAAGCATTGGGTGGAGCAAGATAGTTGAATAAGTTTGCGGTTGCGAAACGTAACTGCATGAGAGCTCCTGACCTGAACGAAGTAGGGTTTTACACACGATATAAATCTTATCATGATGACTCCGTGAGTCATCAGTCTCTGATACCAATCACTGCGCGTGACAATGACTGGTGAAATTATAAGGATGATTGTATAGCAATGAACACCAAATCTTGGCAAACCCCACAAACTTTTCTGCTGGTTATTTCGGCAATTGTTCCGATTGCATTTGCAAGTTGGATGGCATTATTGAACAACTTTGTGATCGAAAAGGCGAACTTTGACGGGTCGGATATTGGCCTGTTGCAAAGTGTGCGAGAAATTCCGGGGTTTTTAGCCTTTACCGCTGTCTTTGTGTTGATGTTTATCCGTGAGCAGCGTTTCATGTTAATCGCGTTAGCA